>Ga0208814_1000005_pt1 | contig 308986 bp, 199 predicted proteins | sample MalvirAntarct_55_FD_184253 | JGI IMG/M metagenome (GOLD analysis project Ga0208814, IMG submission 184253) | Marine viral communities from the Global Malaspina Expedition - Malaspina viral metaG Antarct_55 (SPAdes) (version 2) | ecosystem: Environmental > Aquatic > Marine > Oceanic | place... | reverse complement strand
CAACATCTAATACGAATCAATTGGTCACTATTCAGGGTGCACCAACACCTTTCGTATTTGAAGAGCCACTTTACTTATCGCCTGGGCAAGACTACGCTATTGTGGTCACTTCGCAATCTACAGAGTATGAGCTTTACACTGCAAAGACTCGCGAACCAGTAATCAATTCGAAGGCTAGATCCATCACAACACAGTCTGCGCCAGGAGCAATGTTCTTACCTCAGAATGGTGTTAACTGGACTGATTCGAAAGATCAAGACTTAATGTTTAAGCTAACACGCGCTAAGTTTGGTACGAACGGTGGAGCTAACGGCAGTCTTGTATTGAAAAATGCTGATGTTCCTGCTAGACTATTGAGCGAGAACCCATTACAAACTACAATTAGTGATCATAAAATATATGTTCGTCACGCCAATCACGGTCTACAGCCAGGAGATGGTGCTAGACTAGATAGTTGTGCCGAAATAGGTGGATTCAGTTCTGCGCAGTTAAGCGGTAGTTTCGAAGTTATTGATGTCGATGCATACGGATATCGTTTCGAGATTGATCCAAGTAATAGAGTCACAGCGACTACTACTGAAGTTGGTGGTGGTGAGAAATGTCTTTCTTTAGGAAACACTAACTTTTCTGTCGCTAATCCTCATATTGAATCGATAATACCTAACACGACTTCGATTGATGTCTCTGCACAATTTACTTCTGGTAAGTCCGTATCTGGTTCTGAAACACGATTCGTAAGAGATACGAAGTATACGAGAATCACGCCTAAGACAAACACTGATTTTGAGAAGGTCAATACGTTATATAACTCTTATTCTCAAGACTCAGATATTGGTGCGGGCATTGCCTCTGCTTACTTCAAGGTTGATATGAAATCAGCAAGCGATTTTGTTTCTCCTATCATTGATTTACAGCGTTCTTCGTTAATAACTGTTAACAACTTGATCGATGATCCGTCAGTTACACCGCATATCTATCCTGTCGCTGAAACATCTGCAACGGGTAGTACTACAGTAGCGTCTCATATTAATAGCCCTGTAGTATTGCAAGAGACTGCTGTTGGTATTCAAATAAAGACTGACGCGTCCGTTCACTCAGAATGCAACTTTAGATTAGCATATCGTGTTTGTTCTTCTGATCAAGATATTCAGAACACACCGTGGGTAGTTCAAAATCCTACTGACGCTATCGTAAAGGATGGAAGTGTGCGCTCCGTCGAATTCTTAGTCGGTGATAAGAATGGCACAATACCTCCATTTAGTCAAGTTCAGACTAAGTTCATTCTAGAAAGTAAGAATAGTGGTAAGCCAGTAACCATAGGCAATAGTGTGGTCAAGTACTTAGCGGTATGATCAATTATCGTCACATAAAAGTTGAGGGGGTTCCTAGTTTAGTTCGAGATGTTGAAACAAACGCTATACTAAGTGTAGATACAAAAGCAATCGAACTAGCTAGAACCCAAAAAAGAATACGAGCCGCAAAGAAAATTGAACATACAGCCTTAGAGAATAAGGTCGATAGTCTTCAAAAAGACATAGAGGATATTAAAAAAATACTGGAATTGTTAGTCTCCGATAACGTATAAATAACTGTAACTCTTGACGAATAAGAAGACTGACACCTATGTCTCTACCCTTAAAACATCTTGGCAATGGCGCGCTTCAAGAATTAGCTTCCGTTGATCTTGATTCCATTGCTTATAGGGCGGGTGTTCATCTAGGTAAAATGGGCGCAGAAGATGCTTCGGCTCTAACTACAACCTCTACTGCTAACACTCTAGTCGGTTCAATCGATGATACGTTTTACGAAACCACTATAGGTTCTACTCCAGGAACAACATGGACAGTTAATCTAGCTGTCGATCATATATCGGACACAACTACAGGTGTTCATACTGCGACATTCACACAATTAAACGAATTTCCCTCTCCTATCTTTGTTGGCGATACTGTAAGAGTTATCGTTACAGGTGATGCTCAGACAGGTTTTGAAGAGATCGCTCACGAATTGTCCGAGTCTGGTACAGCACTCTTCAGTACAGAAAGTGTAACAACAACACCGTCCGCGTCTATCATCGAAGATACTCGCGTCGAATGGGAAGATTTTGTTTATGGTCTGACAGGCACATTTATCTCACAGTTTGAGGTTAAGGTGACTCAACCTGGAGTAATAAACTTTTCGTTGAATGTGAGTACCACTGACTTAAACAACACAACTAATAATACCGCTAACGCGTCTATATCGTTTGCGACTGTCGATGTTGAAGAAACATTACCGCCAGAAGCGACTAGCGTTCAATATGACTTATATCAATCCAATGCTGGTATTGTTACGCAAAGCGTACACAAAAAGAACCCTGTTTTCTGGACCAGATATCTAACGCCAAATGGTATCAAAGAAATGTCTGATGCAGAACTTGATTCGTTCTGCGAAAAATTAGTCATACGAATTATGGCAAACGAATTGCCAGGCACATACAGATTAAATGCTAACAGCCCAGGCTCTGATTGGGTTCAATTTGTTAGCAACGTATTTACAGATACACGCGCAGACGGATCGACTACTGACTACTCGATATGGCTAAGACAGTCAGGTACTGCGCCTACTCAAGTTAATCTTGTATATCCGAAGCGCGTCTTGGGTGAATACGCAGGATTAAATGAGTATACAGACAATCAAGTCGAATTTACTTTTGGCGAAAGAGTTAAGAAAGCCATTGCTACTACTGGTATTGGTAAATATGTACTAAGATCATCTACTCAAGGTGCGCCTACTGAAACAGGAACGTGGGTTGCTCGTGGTAGTGCGATTGATACTAGACTAGAATATTATTATGACCCAGGTTATGTTTCAACACCTGCATATTCAAGTCAATACGTAGAAGATTATGCAACCGACTATGTTGACACGTATGAAGGTAATTATGAGCCTACATATACTGGCGATTTCACTGCTGACTTTGAAGGTACATACGAAGCGGAATATCTAGGCAACTACACGCCAGATTATGACACAGGATATGATGCCGAATACACTCAAAACTTTGAAGCTGATTATCAAAGCCAGTATGAGCAAGAATATCTTGGGGACTACGTTAGCCAATATGTACCCACATACGACGGTGCTATTTTTAACGAACAGTACAGTACGGATTATCTAGCCGCTGATTTTATAGGCGACTACATTAGTGATTATACAGCCGACGCATACGATTCAGGATATACTTCGGACTATCAAATTGATTACATTGGTTCGTACACTGGTCAATACACTAGTAACTATGACAGCGTATATGAAGATATCAATTACGCTACAGATTACAGCGTAGATTATACAGGGCAATATGAGTCTGTATATGCGACCACGTATGAGAATGACTACACTAGTAATTATAGTTCCCAGTACACTTCTCAATATTCGGATGAATATGAGTCTGCATATGAAGATATAGAATACTTGACCGATTACATCTCGGTATATAATAGCGACTATACTACTGACTATCTAAGCGATTATGATAATACAGCATATAGTACGATTTTCGAAACTACCTACGCCACAAATTATTCTACTGGCTTTGAATCTACCTTTATAGGCACGTATGATGACACTGACTATGCGGCTACCTTTTCTGGCGATTATGTCTCTAATTATGATAGCACATTCGTAAGTCCGGAGTATCAGAGTGTTTACGAGGGTAGCCCATACGCTGTAGACTTTGTTGGAGATTACACATCCACTTATGATTCTTCGTTCGCGCAGGATTTTGTAGGCACGTATGATGACACTGACTATGTGACTAACTTCGTCGGTGATTATGCTAGTCAATATATCAGTCAGTTTAGCCAAGACTTTGCTGTCGATTATAATACAGACGATTACGTGGTAGACTTTGTTGGTGATTATACGTCATCTTACGATGCTTCGTTCGCGCAGGACTTCGTTGGAAATTATAGTGACACTGACTATGCGACTACCTTCGTCGGTGATTATGCTAGTCAATATGTCGGTCAGTTTAGTCAGAACTTTGCGGCAGTGTTTGATGGTTCTCAATATACTACTGTTTTTGAATCGAATTATGTGGGTGATTATGCAGGATCATTCGAAGGCAACTTCAACAACATATTCGAAGGCGCAAGTTATGTTTCTACCTTTGCCAACTCTTATGCTAGTCAATATACGTCACAGTTCAGTCAAGCATTCTCGGCTAACTATGATAACACAACATACACTGGTGACTTTAATCAGACATATTCTGGCGATTACATTGGTCAGTATAGCGCGTCTTTCGCAGGCAATTATGAGCGAACTACATATGAAACGCAATTTAGCGCGTCATACACCGGCAACTATGTGGGTCTTTTCTCACAGACTTTCTTAGGAACATATGACAGTCAAGGATACACTGCTGACTTTACAGCAAACTATACTGGCGACTACAGCGGTACGTTCGGAACTACGTTTCTTGGAAATTATGATAGTCAACAATTTAACGCTATCTTCGAGAGTACTTACACTGGTGATTATGACGGACAATTTAGTGCTACGTTCATCGGTGAATACGATAGAGTAAACTACAACACAAACTTCGTAGGCGATTACGTTGGTGATTATAGCGGAGCATTTAGTGCTACGTTTGTAGGCAATTACGAAAGATTGACGTACCAAGGCGAGTATGTTTCTACGTACACTGGTGATTATACCGGAACATTTAATGCCAACTTTAACGCTACTTACGATGGAGCTAATTACGCTTCTCAATATACTGGCGGTTATACTGGCGCTCCGTCTGAGACATTTAGTGCTAACTTTATAGGCGAATACCAGCGAATCGATTACACTAGCCAATATACTGGTCAATACGTATCACAGATAAGTGAATCGTTCGGTGCTTCATATACGGGTGTCTACGAAAGAACCAATTACACTTCTGTTTACACTGGTGGTTATACTGGACAAATAAACGAAAACGAGGATAGCACTAACCAAGAGTCGTTCGCTCGTGGCACTTACGTCTCACAATACACTGGCGGATACACTGGTGGTTATGCAGGGCTATACGAACGCGCAGTGAATGAATCGTTTTCAGGTGCCTCATTCACTGGTGATTATACAGGGCAGTATGTTGGTCAAGTTGGCGAAACCATAATTGATAATATCGATGAATCGTTCAATGTGAACTATACAGGCGAATATACAGGTCAGTATGTTGGTCAAGTTGGCGAAACCATAGGCGATGCTATCAACGAATCATTCAATGTAAATTACACTGGCGAATATACAGGTCAGTATGTTGGTCAAGTTGGTGAAACCGAGCAACAAACATTTACAGCAACTTTTAACTCTGCTAATAACTACAATACGCAATATACAGGGCAGTATATTGGTCAAGTAACCGAGAATGAAAGTACAGCGGAACAACAATCTTACACAGGCGCATATACAGGCGATTACACAGGTCAGTATGTTGGTCAAGTAAGTGAGACAGAGCAAACAGCTATCAACGAAGGTTTTGTTACCACATATATTGGAACATATACTGGTGGTTATGAACGCGCACAAACAGAAAATGAAGACCAAACACAAACGACAACATACACGGGCGGTTATGTACGCGCACAAAACACTACTAATCAAGATACGGTGACTGATGCCGTAGTGGAAGTTTTCAATGGAAACTTCCAAGGAAACTACGTTAGTACCTCTACAACTTTTTACACTGGACCAAATGCTCATACAACAAGTACGATGGTTGCTGACGAATATGCTGATCTAAATGATTACAACCTTTCGGGTACAGCTGGTTATTCCTCTGTTTCTGCTACCCTTAATGGTACTTTCAGCCCGACTTCACTTAATCTTAGCATGGGATCTGTAAGGGCTCTATTTCACAACTGGACTACGATTTTTACTGGTGGTGTTGGTGTTAAAACATCGCAAGGTTTAACGCTTCAACTCAACGCTGGTAGTGCGCCCACAAACTGGCAATCGATGCACCTTGTAGCACCCGGTGGCGCGGTTACGATTGTCACTAGAACGTCTATGTCTTATACGTTGTCAGGTGGAATTGCGACTTTCACTATCGCATCAACTCCCGGACCCGTCTTATTTGGTTTTAATGAATCTTGGACTGTTAAGTTTATTAATCCCTTTTCCACCACAGCGGGATATGCCGGTGGAGGTGGCAGTGCAACTTTCATAGGAGATTACATAAGTGGATACTTAGGCTCTTATTTAGGCGCATACACGGGTTCATACACAGGGCAATATACAGGATCCGTGAACGAGAATTTCACGGGTGATTATGTCGGGCAGTATTCGGGTCAATATGTTGGTGTTGTTCAAGAGGGTATAGATGAAGGCTTTGCGTCTACATACACTGGTCAATACACTGGTGGCTATACAGGTTTATACGAACGAGCCCAGAACCAGTCGTTTGCTACGGTTCAATCATCGACCTATACCGGTGGCTATACAGGGCAATATACAGGCTTATATGAACGGGCGCAGAGTGAAAACTTCGCGGTCAACTATAACAGTTCGTACATAGGCAACTACACTGGTGGTTATGCAGGGCTATATGAACGAGCGCAGAATGAAACTTTCGCGGCTGTCTATGCCGGCACATACACTGGACAATACGTTGGTGGCTATACAGGTTTATACGAACGGGCGCAGAATGAAACTTTCGCGGCTGTCTATGCCGGCACATACACTGGACAATACTCTGGTGGTTATGCAGGGCTATATGAACGCGCAGTGAATGAAACCTTCAGTGTTGCTTACGCGGCTGATTATATTGGTCAGTATGTTGGTCAAATAGCTGAAGTAGAACAGACTACAGAACAAGAAACATTCTCCGCGTCTTATATTGGAAATTATATTGGTGGTTATACTGGTCAGTACTTAGGGCAATATGAGCGTACACAACAACAAAACTTTTCTGCCAACTACTTAGCCTCGTTTGAAGGTGCATTTAACGCAACATATGTGGGACTATACGAACGCGCTATTAATGAAACATTTAGTGCTAACTACCTCGGAACATTCGCGGGCGATTATGTTTCACAATATACTGGAGCATACGAATCTGTAGATAGCGAAACATTTACGGCTAACTTCACTGGCTCTTATAATAGCACATATTTGTCATCATATGACGGTACCTTTGTTGCTAACTTTAATCAAACATTCATTGACCAATACACCGGAACATTCCTTGGTGATTATCTTTCGCAGTATACAGGCGGATTCACGGCGTCATTCGCTGGAGACTACGCTTCTGATTATCTCGGAACATTCGCGGGCGATTATCTTTCGCAGTACACGGGCGTCTTTACACAAAACTTTGTAGGCACATACACTTCGGGCTATACAAGAACATTCGACGGCAACTACGTTTCACAATATGAAGGTAACTTCTCGGCTGTATACACAGGAAACTTTACTGCACAATACACCGGAACATTCGACGGCAACTACGTTTCACAATATGAAGGTAACTTCTCAGCTAATTTTGGAGCGCAGTTTAGCGCACAGTATCTTGGAACATTCATAGGTGATTATGCTTCGAGCTACGAAGGTGCGTTTGGTGTCTCATATTCTGGAAACTTTACTGAAGACTACGTTGACACGTATACATCCCAGTATACATCCCAGTATACATCTGTATTTGAAGCCATTTACGTCGGTGATTTTGAAGGAGCTTATCAAGCTTCCTTTGAAGGTAACTTCGCGGCTCAATACGAAGGATCTTTTGCGCAGACCTTCACAGGATCATACGATACACAATACACTGGATCTTACATATCACAGTATTTGTCGACATACGAATCAGCTTTCACAGCTACATTCGGTGGTGATTACACATCCGAGTATCTAGGAACATTCGACGGTAACTATGTCTCAGCCTATGCTAATGTGTTCAACCAGACATTCTCGGGCAATTATGTTTCTAGTTATCTCGGAACATTCACTGGTCAATATACGGGTGAGTACGAATCAGACTATACAAGCTCGTTCGCAGGAGATTATGCGTCAGAGTATCTTGGAACATTCGATGGTAACTATGTCTCAGCCTATGCTAATGTGTTCAGCCAGACATTCTCGGGCAATTATGTAACTGATTACGTTGATTCTTATCAGTCTGCTTATATTACTACCTATGACAGTACATTCGCAACTAACTTTAGTGGTGAATACACGTCCGAGTATCTCGGAACATTCGATGGTGATTATACTTCGGTATATGCTAGTATATACGTGAACGAATATGTCGGTACTTACACATCTGAATACACCGACACTTACACTGGCAACTTCTTAGATACATACGAAGGAACTTTCGCTGATGCGTATGAAACTGGTTATACAGGCACATATGCTTCTGAGTATCAAGCCAATTACGGATCGGAGTTTATAAGTGAATACGCTAGTGATTATACCACTGATTACAATACCGATTATGTTACGCAATTCGAAGGCACGTTCATTGGTCAATATGAGAATGAGTACCTAGGCACTTACGAAAGCACCTTCATAGAGAATTACGAGTCGACTGAATCATACATTGCATATGGTACTTCCTATGCGTCCGAATATGTCTCTGAGTACAATCCTACATACGAAGGCGATTTCTTAGGAAACTATGAGCCTAGCTACGAGACAACTTACAATTCAGAATATACAGGCACATATGACGCTGACGCTGTGGATGAAAGTTACGATTCATTGTATGTTCGTGATCTATATTCTTCTGATTATACGACTGATTATATCGAACAAGTTTACGTGTCTGGTTATGTGACTAGCTACGAAGGTCTTGATAGCGAAGAGCCATACGATACGACATATGATGGTGCTGGTTACACCTCGAGCTATGCCTCTGACTATCAAGCTGATGACATTATCGAGAGTTACGATGACACTGCCTACACCGCACTCTATAATACCGATTACTCGATTGACTATATAACTGATACAGCATACGGTACTGGCGGACACTTACGAGACATCCCTGTATCGATTGAAACTTATACATTATACGTGAGGGTAGCATGAGTTTACAAGTAGAATATTTAGATAACGCATACTGGGAAAATAAAGATAAGACCCAGCTAAAATGCATTCGATTGAAGCCCGTTGAAGGCGGAAAGGGTGGTCGCAAGAAAGATGTTTTATTATTAAATAAAGGTGATCCAGAATATGACGTTGTAGTGTCTAGGTGGGGTGTTCCTCATATCGATAAAAACACTCAAGAACGCGCTGACTCTAAGGATAAAAAAGATCGAGAGAATCGCGCAGTCCACGAACAGCGCAAAAAATCTGCTGAGTTAGAGCAACTATTCAATGCTAAACTTCAGACGAGCGAAATACCTGAAATCAAAAATTCTACAAACAAAGCTATGAGATCGAAGATAAGACGCGCAAAGAGTGTGATCGAAATGCAAGCCCTAGCCGCTCTGCTGATTGGAATGGAATTAGGCTACATTGAGGTTAAAAAATGAGAGATGCGATTGACACAGTAAAAAAATGGCTACGCATTACTCCACCCACGACCCCACCTACGATTGGATATGTTATTGTTGCATCTCGAAAGAAGTTCTTTTATGTTTCTGCAATTAATCTTATGGAATCAATCAAAGATCATTATCCCGAAGCTAAGATCACTCTAGTCGTTGAAGAAAGATTCCTTGATGGTAACGAGAAGATAGCGGATAACATTATTTTCTGCGATGATCATGCACGAGCTAAGTTGATAGGAATGGCTAAATCACCTTATGATATTACGTTTTATGTCGATGCAGATATAGAATGCGAACACAAAGATATCTCTACAATCTTTGATAAACTCGATGGACATGATATCATGTTCACTGGTCTACCTGCTGATAGACATTACTGTTACGCAGAAGTATTCTTCGACGGTGCGAGAAAGGCTGACGGTACTAAAGCAGGGTTCGAACTTTGCGGAGGTGTCTGTCTTTATGATATGAGAAAGCCACTTGTTCGTGAATTCATGAACGATTGGTATAATCTAACTGTAGCTCAGTATGCTAGACTCTGGTGGCCAACGAACGAAGATGGCACTGAAGACCTCAAAAATTATCCTGCTACACTAAAAAGATGGGACCAATTCTCACTTTGGTGGTTGACTAACAAAGAGCCAAAATACAAAGACCTCAAAGTAGGTATATTAGAAGATGATGCTCGATGGAATTACTACTCTAAGTATAAGTACGACCATAATAAAGAGCCTGTAGTATTGAGACACTACTCCTCTTCAGGCGCTAAATCTCTGGAATTTTAAACTATGATGAAAAATATACCTTTAAACGACTTTGCAATAGAATTGTTAGACGAAGCATTGTGGTTTACAAAAGAAGAAAATTACACCGCTGTAATACCTACGAAGATGAACGATCTCGATAAAGCTGATTATTATACGGGTGATGAATACTTCGAGAAAATAAAAGCGATGGGCAGTTCTCATGATGGATTTCCGGAATTCATCGCTTGTTATTCTTTTGGTCAAGGTATTAGATTCGATAATCATAATCCAAAAATTCAAAGAAAGATCGCTGAAGTGACCGAAAGACATAGTGCGTTAATAACTAATATTCAGACTACTTTCAATCTTAAAAAGAACGCTCTATTTTCGATTTATCCTCCGGGTGGCTTTATCTCTTGGCATAATAATGCTAACGCGTCGGCTTATAACTTTATATTTACTTACAGCGAAACAGGTGATGGATGGTGGAAGCACCTGGATCCTGTTACTAAAGAAATGGTTCATATACCTGATGTTAAGGGATGGCAATGTAAAGCTGGACACTTCGGCTCATACGCTGACGGAGAAGACTCACTAGTATATCATGCCGCAAAGAATGGTAGTACAGGATTACGAATGACCATTGCGTTCACGTTAGATCGATCTGATACGTCACAATCTCTTCAGGACTGGATAATAGAAGATATTCAAGCTTAGGAATCGTATAAATAACCTTATAAGATAATCGAAAGGATATTATACAAATGGCTACGCATTACGAAGTCCTTCAAATAAATCAAGGCTCTGACACTTCGATAGAGTTGGAGCTTGTAAATGTGGACAATTCTAAAAAGGACTTGACAGGGTTTAGTGTTGAAGCTAAACTCAGTTCAAACTATTCTCAGCCTGATTCTGATAAGACTAGTTTCTTGTCTATAATATCCTCTCCCTCTACAAGCGGTATCGTCAATCTTTCGTTGACTAATGAGCAAACGAGCATACTTAATCCTAAGAAGCGTTTCGTCTATGATGTTGAGATATCACACGTTGATAGTGCTACGGGCAATACAATTGTCGAGAGGGTTCTAGAAGGTATCCTTACAGTAACTCCGGCGGTGACTTAATAATGACAAGAGTAGTAGTTGAAAATAGGACGAAAATTCTAAAGATTGTCGTCGGTACTCCTATCTCAACTGTCGTGGCTGCGGCAGCGGCTGGTGTTGATGTTGATAACATTGCGGGCATTACTACTACCGGTGCAGAACATGGCGATATTCTTATTTACAATGCTGTCACAGAAACTTGGACAGCGAACAATCTAATAAACGAAAATCAAATTATAGATGGAAAACATTATCCGTCTGATTCCGCTCACGCATTTATGCTTCTGCGTAGAAGCGGCACAAGTGGAGCGCCTCCACATCTTCGTCAAGGCGAAACTGCGTATTCATACTTAGTTGATTCAGCCCATGATGGCTTTGGTAATGGCGGTCAAAGACTGTACATTGGCGTTGGTACTGACTCGACGTATCCCGATGGATCTGTTCGCGCACAATCATTAGAAGTTATTGGTGGTTCTTACTTCACCAATCTTTTAAATCATCCTGCTGGTGTCAATACTGCGAATAGCGCATTAATCGTTGATTCAAATGGTCACTTAGACTCTCTTCTTGTAAGACAGTTAACAGCCATAAACTTCACTGGCACTGGCGTTACTAACTTAGATTCTACAAACGTAGGTAATCTTAATGTAGCGAATGACGCTGTTTTTGATTCTGACGTAAGAATTAAAGGTAATCTAATAGTCGATGGTGATACTACCTTTGTATTAGATATCGTTTTGGATTCGACTGATGTTATCGGTGATTTTAATGTCTATGAAGGAGTGGCTAACTTTAATGTTGATAAACAATTCTTTATTGACAGTGTACAGATCGAACAGTTCATTGATAGTAGCGTTAATGATTTACTAACATCAGGTAATGCAGTAAGTTTAACATACTCTAATCCTAACAATAGCCTCAACAATAGCCTCACTATAGCTGTCGATATTACGGATAGCGCAAATCTTGGTGTAGCTTCGTTTGATGCTATTGCAGGTGAAACAGAAAGCACAACTAAACAATTTTCTAATGTTAACGGTGCAGTGAGTATAACCACTCTTGACGGCGGATTCTTTGGTAATGACTCAAGATATCCAGGATAATTTTAAGACGCTAAATAGAAACACTAAGAGCATTATAACAGGAGCTTGATACGTTGTCAACCACTAAATTACTAAATCGCAGAACTAATGTGCCCGGACAAGTGCCCGGTATAACGGACATTGATCTTGGTGAAGTAGCGATTAATACACATCAAGGTAAAATGTATATCAAACGTGATAAGTTTGGTGTTGTTGATGTGGTCCAAGTGGGCGAAGATGCAGTAGAGAATGTATTCTATGTTTCTAAATCAGGTGAGTTCGGAAACTCAGGAACATCATTGGGTGATTCGTTCAAAACATTAGACTCTGCTGTCAGTCTTATCACCACGCTCAAATCGTTTGCGTTCGATGAAGCTAAATGTACAAGAGACTTTAATTTCATATTCGATGGTCTGTATAACGATATTGCATTCGGAACAAACTATAATGCTGTTACCTCGGGTCATTCTTACCAAAGAGCTAACGCTAATAAAGTTATTACAGATCAATTAGTTCCGACTCGTGTATCATTCAATCAGGCTCGTGGTGCTATTGGTTCGGTTGATGAAGTGAAAGCTAGTACGGGCGAAAGCGGAGCATTATATAGAAACAACAAACATTGGTCAGAGATTATTGACATTCTTGTTAACGGTAAACAAAGTACCGAGCAAGCTCATGATGTATTGGAGTTTCCAGCTCCTCTTGTTCTCACAACACCTGATGCAGACGATGCGGCTATAATTCTACAGAACAATCGCGAATGGTTGAAAGATGAATTGGTCGTATACATTTCACAAAACTATCCTGCACTATCATACGATAGAGTTAAGTGCGAAAGAGATACTGGTTATATCATTGATGCAATAATCACTGATCTGATGACAGGCTCTAATTACAATTCGGTCACTGCGGGTCTTGCGTATAAACGATACCTTGCGTTACCCGATTATCAATCAGCCTCGACTATTGATATCTGGACATTCCTACGCGATAGAATGTTAGAATTGTCAATTACAGAAGCATCTAAGTCTAAGATAATCGCTAGTGTAGCTGAAATCGCTGACATCATGGTCAATGACGTACAAGCGGCTGATATTATTATCACTCCTGATACGCCAGCAACTACGACCAATAGAAGAAATGCGGCTAGTCAGATTAAAAATAACAAGCAATTGTTAATCGACAAAACAGTATTGTATCTTGCGCAGACGTATCCTACAATTCAGAATTATGACTCTACTAAATGTGCCCGAGATGTTGGTTACATAGTTGACGCTATAACACTGGATCTTATGTTAGGTACGAACTATAACACAGTTACTTCAGGTCTTGCATATGTTCGTGTAAATGCTATTCCTGCTGGACAAGTTGAGTTTACAAAAGGTGCTTGGATAATTCTTCGAGATGCCATAAACGCTCTGTCAATAAGCACAGATTCGCAGGACAAAGTAACTGCAAGTATAGCAGAGATAAACGACATCATTGATAATGGCGCTACCTCTGCTGATACGCTGATAATGCCAGACTCTATTAACACTTCGGTGACTAGAAGAAACGCGGCTGATCAGCTTAAAAATAATAACACATTTATCATCGATGAAGTAATAAGGAATATATCAGAAAACAGTCCTGCACTGACAATCGATAGAGCGAAATGTTCAAGAGATGTTGGATTAATCGTTGAAGCGATCAGCCGAGATTTACTGTTTGGTACAAACTATAATAGTATTACTGCTGGTCTAGCCTATACGCGAAACAATGCTATTCCTGCTGACACGGTAGAAGGTACTGTCGCGGTGATAACTGCTATAGGAACAATAACTGACGGGCTCGCTATCGACGCTTCTACAAAAACAGCCTTGAAAACGAGCGTCAAGACTGTCACGGATATTATCACTTCAGGAATATCTATCAACGATATAGTATTCCCAACAACAATAAACTCTAGTGTTAATGAAGAGCGGGCTCATTCTCAAATTCAACTTAATAAAACTTTGTTGATCGACAACTACATAGCGTATATTACAGCTAACTATCCGTCTTTAGTCTATGACACTGCTAGATGCAGGCGAGATGTTGGATTTATTCTTGACGGTTTATCTCATGACATATTATATGATGGTAACACAGCTTCACGGAATGTTGCTTTTTCGTATTTCGTCGACGGAGTTTCTGTATTACCTGCGGGTCAAGTAACAGCGATATTAGCCGCATACGTAAATTTAAACGCTGATCTCGCATTGGTTTTAGCAGAGACTTTGCCTAACCAAGATGTCACTGGTTCAAGCCAATCAGGTCTTTTGCAAGTAACGACTCGGTTAGAGACTCTTCTTAATATTACGATCAACGCAATAACCGCAGGCAATATAGCGAGTGTTCCTCTCGTAGAAAATGTCGATACTACTGCTATAGCAGAGCCGATGGTAAAAGATTACGCGGCTGTTGTTTCTTCTTTAGCATTTATTCAAACAAGCGCGATAGCTGTTTACGATCTTGTTGGTCCGGTTCATTATAATCGCACTAAATGTCGAAGAGACTTAGCCTTCATACTAGAAGCTTTACAGCACGACATTCTATATGGTGGTAACTTCGGTTCGTTTAATATAGCGCGATCATATTTTGTTGATGGTGTATCTCAGCTCGGAAGTTCTGATGAAATTACAGCCTCCATTAGCGCCTACCTATTTTTGAAGACTGTAGTGTCTTCGGTCGTACAAGAGACCTATACGGGTCAGGATACGTCTGGTGGACTCGCTGGTGCTACTGAAGCCGCAACTCTTGATACACTGATAGACATTATAATCGATGTAGTTAATGCTGGCAACATTGATTCGATTGCCACAAGAGTTTTGCCAGATTTAACTGGAATAACAGCTACAGATTATAACACAATTAATAATGCGATAGTAGCATTAAAAGCGGAAGTTATTGAGTATGCAGATTGGTACGGACCTGTCACATATGATCGCGTCAAGTGTAAGCGAGACTTAGGATTCATTCTTGACGGCTTGATTCATGACTTGACATACTTCGGTAATGTCGGATCGGTGACTAACGCAAGATCATATTTCGTGGGTGCTGTAGCTCAACTCGGTAGCGTCGACGAGGTAACATTCACATCAAACGCTTTGACATACCTTGATCTTGCTATTGGGCAAGTCATTCTCAAAACATTCGCAGGTCAAGATACTGTCGCTGATGCAGGCACTGCGGCAGAGGGAGTTGTCGTTAATGACCTGATCTCTATTATCGAAGCACCAATATTAGCGGGTACGATTTCAGGATTGAGAGCTACGGTATTGCCAGATTTCACTGGCATTGTTTCGAGTACTACAGTCGACTACGGTTTGATTCTAGCACAGAAAGCGACGATCACTAGTCAAGCATTGACACATGTTGATCTAAACGGTTCAACGACTTACGATAAAGTCAGATGTCGCAGAGATACAGGCTTTATAGTTGACGCTCTGACACATGACGTATTGTATGGCGGAACACATGGTACGACTATTAATGCCCGAGCTTATTATGTTGGAGCTGTCGCTCAGTTACCGGCTGATCAACAAGCGGCTACTCAAGCGACATACGAACACCTGAAAACAATAGTGGGTCAGCTTATCACTAACACACTAACGAGTAATCTATCCACAGGTGCTGATCTAACTGGCAATGCAAGCCAATATGCTACTGTATCAGAGAAGACTACGCTAGACTCCCTTCTCACGATAATAGTTGATGTTATAGCCGCAGGCAATCTCGACGCTCTACCGGCAGTGGTACAGCCTAATCTAATTAGTCGAGGTGTTTCTGTATCATTAAGAAATGCAGTCACGGCTACTAAAGCTATTCAGGATTTCTTGATACTTCAGTCGGTTAAGTCTGCAAAGAATACTGGCGATACAACAATCTTTTTGAAGTCTGGTGATTACACGATTAATAATCCTGTTAAGTTACCTCCTAAGACTGCGATTGTCGGTGATAACTTGAGAACCACTACAGTTAGACCTAAGAGTGTGGATTCTGATCTCTTCTACGTAGACAACGGCACTTTCATAAAAGACTTGACCTTTCGAGATCATCAAAACTTAGCGGCTTGTGTTGCATTCGACCCTAGTGTTGATAGCTCAAGAGCCGGACCATTCATTGTACAATCACCTTATGTTCAAAACTGTACTTCTATTACTAACGACGGTGTTGGTATGAGAATTGACGGTTCTAAATGTTCGGGTTTGAAGTCGATGGTATCTGATGCATTCACTCAGTACAACGCGGCAGGTATTGGTGTTCATCTACTAAATCGCGGTTTTGCTCAGTTGGTTTCTATATTCACAATTTCTACTGAAACCTCTATTCTCGCTGAAACTGGTGGTCAATGTTCTATCACTAACAGTAACGCTTCGTTCGGTGATTTCGGGCTAGTCGCAAGAGGTACTTCTGGTATTCTATATGACGGGCAATTAGACTCGGATTATCCTATATTCACTACTTCACTGCGTTTGAGAAATGTTATAAATAGAGACAGTGACGATTATATCACTGCATTCGGTGCTTCTAAACTGCCTAATTATGGCGATACAATGAAGTTTGATTCCGAAGAGTATTACTACACTGTAGTTGGTGTAGATTCGGTTGATGTAGATAAGTATGATATAACATTCGAGCCACCTTTGAATTCGCTGAAAGCTAAAGATCAGAACATGACCTTTAGACAACGATCATTGATTGCTTCAAGTTCGCACACGTTTGAATATGTTGGTTCGGGAACAAACACGTTCACAGCTATACCTCAGAATGGTGGTATACCTAAGCCCGAGCGTGAAGTGGTATTTGACTCTGCAACGAATGCAGGTTTAGTTGTATTCACTTCGACGGATCAGATGGGTGACTTTAGAATCGGAGCAGAACTAACTATTAAAAGACAGGAAGGTAGAATCGTAGGTGAGACATTCGAAAGATCACTATATGCTATTCTAACTCCATATATTCTAGCACTAGAAGGTAACTAAGAACATGGCAACTCCATTAAATGTATTCAAATCCGTTTCAGTACCTATTACTGAAGGACCTATTACAGGTGACAGTGACGTAGTTTACACAACTCCGAACGGTATCACAACTATTGTTTTGATGGCTCAGGTTGCTAACGTAGATTCTGATCAGCAAGTGCATGAAGTAACATTGAAGCAAGCCTCAGCTTCAGCGGCTACTCCTATTCATTTAGTTAGAGGATATAGAGTACAGCCTCGTGACGGTGTTAGTTTGACAACGGGCAAGTTGATCGTCGAAGAAAATGGTGTTATAAGATGTTCGACTTTAGCCGGTAGTGCAAACAAACTTGAACTCACATTAAGCTTCTTGGAATCATTAAATGGCTAATTCTATCAAGTCGATTCTCGGAAGTGTACCCAAAAGGGCTGTAGAGAATTTAGATTCGAGTCGTTATGAATACATAACGCTCGATCAAACAGAGCCAAGCCCAGGCAATCCTTCTACTGATGGTCAACTATATTCGTCAAAAGCAAATGGCGAAAGAGGCTGGACTTCTTTACCTAGAATTAGTGGTCTAGAGTTTATCGATCAAGCTCTTGACTCCGGTGGTGCTACAGACTTATATGCCTTGTTCTTAAAAGGTGATCCTTCGGTCTCTAACGGATTGCACGATAGCGTAGTTTTTAGAAAGCTTAATCTTGGCGCATTCTCTGATACCGAGACATTACAGTCGGTAACTGACCGCGGTGATAGTACCAACGTGTACGTCAAGTTTACTAGTGGTCTCGAAGCTGATAGTGTTCTGATTCTCGGTAACTTGACTGTTCAGGGCACACAGACGATTTTGAACACGGAAATCGTCGAGATAAAAGACTTAAATATATTACTCGCTAAAGGTTCAGCGACTAATGCTCAGGCTAACGGTGCTGGTATAACTATAGACGGATCGTTCGCAGAGTTAAGTTATAAGTCTGTCGACAATTCTTGGAATATGAATCGAAAACTCAACCTCGATTCTGGTCTAGATGTATCTGGTCCAAGCACTATGGATTCTGCTACAATTACAAGTGATTTTGTGATTGAGAATGTTCCGTCATCGGTCACTGCTGTAGTTGGTCTTTTCTTAGATCCTTCGACTAATCAAGTTGTTTCAAGAACAATCTCGACCGATATTCTCGACGGTACTGTTAAGCTAACGAATGTTATTACAAAAAATAACGATCAAACATATTACCCTGCATTCGTTAGTGTTTTAAACGGTGCTGATAGTGCGGCTGTCGATAGTGATTTATCCTACAATCCATCACAGAATAGACTTACAGTACGCAATTTATCTCTTCGAGGTATTTCGTTAGATGCAACTACCGATGATGTACTTGTAATATCTGCGAATGATTCAGTATCATTTAGGCAACTAGGCGCATTGGCATATCGGGACTCAGAAGAAGATACTTTAGCAACCGTTGTTTCTAGAGGTAACACTACTCTAGACAGTGTTGAGTTTGGTAAGGTAACAGTGAATGGTGATCTGAAAGCTTCAAGGTATTATGATCCTTCTGATAGACAGTTATTAATTTACGATTCCCTGGGTGCCACTCTTTGGGGTGCATAAATAAACGTATAATTTCGGAGAAATAAATGGCTAGCCCAACAACACGACAAACCTTAATCGATTTCTGCCTACGTAGGTTAGGGGAACCAGTGATTGAGATAAATGTGGATGAAGATCAGGTCGAAGATAAAGTCGATGACGCTCTTCAGAAATACCAAGAGTTTCATAGCGATGCGACTCTTAGAACGTATTTAAAACATCAAATAACGGCTACGGATATAAGCAATGGTTGGATTCCTCTGCCATCTTCTGTTCAATGGGTCAAGCGATTGTTTCCTATTAATACTACATTCGGTTCTGGTGGCGGTGATATGTTTAATATCAAGTATCAGATGATGTTTAATAATATGGGAGACTTTTTGAGTTTCGCAGGTGACTTGAGTTACATCTATCAGATGGAACAATATATGAGCCTAATCGATTCTCAACTATCTGGCTTGCCTCAAGTTAGACATGCTCGTAGACAAGAGCGTTTATATATTGATGGTGATTTAACAGACGGTGATATCCTTGAAGGCGATTTCGTTGTCGCTGAAGTCTATCAAATAATTGATCCTAATGTATATAATACTATCTGGAATGATATGTTCATAAAGGATTATACTACACAATTAATAAAACAGCAATGGGGCATTAACATGTCCAAATTCGAGGGTATGCAACTTCCAGGTGGTGTCACGGTTAGTGGTCGCCAAATGTATGAAGATGCCACTGCCGAACTAGAAAGATTGGAAGAGAAACTTCGACTTGAGCAAGAATTGCCTGTCGATTTCTTCATAGGATAACAATGGCAACTAATCTTTACTTCTCACAAGGCAGACAGTCCGAGCAATTACTATACGAAGATATCATTATCGAATCTTTGAAAATGTACGGGCAGGACGTTTACTATATTCCGCGCGAATTAGTTAACAAAGACACCATCTTTGGCGACGATAGTACCTCACGTTTCGATGCCGCTTATCGTATAGAAATGTACGTCGAAGGCGTCGAAGGTTTTGATGGTGACGGTGACTTATTCGCTAAGTTTGGTGTCGAGATAAGAGATGCCGCTACATTTATTATGGCACGTAGACGATGGCTTAATACTGTAGGTACCGTCGAGAATTCATTAGACGAGCCATTTTATCGTCCACGCGAAGGCGATTTAATAGTGTTGACTCTTTCTAATTCTATTTTCGAGATACAGAAGGTAGAAGATGAATCACCGTTTTATCAATTGAAGGATTTACCTGTATTCCGTATGAGATGTGAATTGTTTGAATATAATGATGAAGATTTTGATACGGGTGTTGCCGCGATTGATGACGTTGAATCAGCACATGCATACACTACAATTCTCACATTCGATCAAACAGCATTCTCAATTGCTAATAGTACATACACTCTTGGCGAAGAATTAAGTCAGGATAATGGCACGTACATCATGAAAGGTGAAGTCGCTCATATTGACGCGTCTGTTCCTGGTACATATAAACTATCGATAGCGCATACTGGTGCGACTGACGGTGAATATCATGTATGGTCAACCACCGATCCTGTCGTCGGAGCTGACTCACTTGTATCTGAAATACCACTTACTAACACTGGTGAAGATTTACAAGAGGGTAATCAAAACGATATCTTTGATGATGTTGCTGATGACTTTATGGACTTTTCAGAGTCTAATCCGTTTGGAGATCCTATCTAATGTTCGGCACTCATTTTTATCACCAAAGAATTCGAAAGGCTGTAGCTGTATTTGGTTCACTGTTTAATAACCTTAATGTTATACGCAAGAATAGCACAGGCGAAGTAATTAGTCAAGTAAAAGTTCCTCTTTCTTATGCACCCAAAAGAGACTTTATAGCTCGAATGGATGAAATGCTCAATACAGAAACGAACGAAAGACAAATAGCATTGAAGTTGCCAAGAATGTCGTTCGAGATTGTTGCGCTTCAGCATGATCCATCTAGACAAATGCCTAGAAATAACACATGCATAAAAGCACCTTCGACATATAACGGTAAAGCTACGCAGTTATATTCTCCTGTACCGTACAACGTATACTTTCAGCTAAATGTCTATGGAAAAAGTCAAGACGATGTTCTTCAGATAATCGAACAGATCGTACCGTATTTTACACCGACATATACTGTAACAGTAAAGCCGCTCGATGATTTCGATGTTAAAGAAGACACACCTATAGCATTAACAGGACTAACCTTTTCTGATGACTACGAAGGCTCTATCGAACAACGACGATCAATAATCTATACATTAGATTTCGAAATGAAAATGAATATGTGGGCAAACAATAATACAGCGAAAAGCAAGAAAATCATTGAATCTGCTACTGTATCTGTTACTGATATGGACGGTAATAATCTGTTCGATACTAAAGTGTTAGCCAATGTAATAACAGGAAATAGCGGTGTACTTGCAACTGAAGATACTGGTACTATCACCGAAATCCTAAAGATCGAAAATATTCAGAGTGCGGTTTCAACTGTCTCGGCTTCTTCACCCACATCTGGTGTCGCCTCTGCAACGATCATCGGTGTTGTTACATCAGGAGGCACTACCAAAGCGAATGTCTCATGGGTCTATACTCCTAATCCAGACTTTTCGGGTAGCGATTCGTTTGTCATTACATTAAATCTTGTCGACGGAACGAGCAATACAGTGACAATTAATACAACGGTCACTGACGCCGTGATTGATGGAATTAGCGATGCGTTCGCAATTACACTTAATACGACTACCGCTATTAATGTCGGTGCTAACGATACATTCGAGTCTGCTACGGTTGTTTATACGATACCAGTTGGTGGACAACCTGACAACGGTTCGGTGACAATAACTAATTCAGCTACCGGTGCTATGACTTATACGCCCGAGACAGGATTCGTGGGAACAGATGTATTCACCTATACAGCTACGCCCGCTACTGGTCAAGCAGAAAATGTAAGTGTTACATTAACAGTGACATAAAACAGTATAAATAGAATAAGAAATACAATCTGAGGAAGTGACATGGCAGGCGTAAAGGTAACCGATTTAGACTCCGCAACTGGCGTACCAGCGGTAGATGATATTCTAATAATTGTCGATAGAGACACGAATATCACAAAACAAATTAAAGCTGGCGACCTGCTTTTAGGGCAAACAGCTAATCAGTCGAATCAAGTTTTTCTAACAACCTCTACCGAAGCAAACAATAAAGTTTTCTTTGGTAATGGCTCTAACGGTGAATACGACTCGGTAAATATCAGCGACAATCTTACGTATGACGCAAGCACAGGCGAGTTAGCGGCAACGCGCTTTGCTGGTAGCGGAGCTGATCTGACTGACTTACCCACAAATGATCCTGTTGTTAATGCTGTCGATGCTGGCGCAGATGACGATGGTTATCATCTAATGATTCGTAAAGCCGCTACTGGTGAGGATAGCGTACAGACTGCTAGTAATTTACTATTTAATCCTAATACTGGTATTTTTAGTGCTCCTTTTGTTGCAGGTGATGGCAGCCAGCTAACAGGCGTAAAGGCAGATAGTGCGCTAGTAGCCGCTTCTGCTTTAAGCGCGAACTTTGCTGTCGATGCCACGAACGCAGATAGTGCGCTAGTAGCCGCTTCTGCTTTATTAGCGGCTCGTGCAACAATCGCAGATAGTGCCGCGCTTGCGGCTCTAGCAGTTCGAGCAAACTTAGCCACTTACGCACTTGCCGCAGATAGTGCAATAGCATCTTCTACCACACTATTAGCAGATAGAAGTACAAACGTCATTGCTGTAGCCGCTACCAGTGAAACTGCTGTTTATCCTATTTTAGTTGATGGTCTTACGGGCAAACAACTGCCACTCACAGACGCTTCTCTAGTTTATAATCCACAGACCGAAACATTATCAGTAACAAAGATTACTGGTGATGGTTCTGGATTAACAAACTTACCGCTTACTGCTAGTGGTGTTGTTGCGACGGCTGTTAATGTTACTCCTACCGCAGTAGACGCCTCACACTCTATCATATTTACACAAAGCCCGACTGGTGTAGATAGCGTAAACACTGACCCAGATTTTACATATAATCCATCGACCAATCTATTATCTGTTGTCAACCTAGGTGGTAACGGTGCTTTGTTAACAGAAGTTCCGGCTGTATCAATCACATCTAAAACAGGTCCTAGCACAGGTACACAATACCTATTAATGAAGGCTAACCAGACGGGCGATGATTCAGTAACTACCGATGCGGGCGCAGTATGGGACGCGGCTACTGATACTATGTCATTTACTAATGTAGCAGGTAACGGAGCTGGATTAACTAACGTGGCGGCTCTTTCAGCTACTAATGCCACAAACATTGCTGTAACGTCTGTCGATAGTAACGCTACGTACTACATACATTTCGGCTCTGGTGCTTCAGGTAATGATAACGTAAACGTCGATTTGGATCTTACGTATAATCCAAGCACTAATGTTTTGGGTGCTGACAATCTTTTTGTCTCTGATAGCGCAGGATTATGGTCTGGCACTGCGCCAGTGACAACTAATGACGCTATCAATAGATTAGCATATCGAGTTAAAGTTCTGAATGGCGGAACACCCGCATAAGAACGCAACTAAATAACAGAAAGTAATGAGGAAATGAAATGGCAGACATTAAGTTATCAGCCCTACCAACACTAACACAGTCCGAAGACGGCGACTTCCTTGTAATCAATGATGCCAGTACAGGCTCGACTAAGAAGATTACTCGACTTAATTTGATTGGTCATTTAGCTACGCAAATTCGCGATTCTGCTGATGGTGGTATTGTCATTCCTAATGGTGATCTCACCATCGCGAATGAGCTAATAGCTGGAGGAGACATATCAACTGCTGGTAAAGTCAAGTTTGGTATGCTAACAGATTTTGTAAGCGGCTCATATGCAACTGGTATTGTTGATAGCGAAGGTGGAATGGCGTTAGTCGATAGCGCAGTTCCAACAACATTAGCCGCAAGAGCATATTCTCCTGCTGATACAACAAAATGGACAGGCACTGATCCTACTACGATAAAAGAAGCATTAGATAGAATAGCGGCTGCCCTTGGTCCTATAGCATAATGGCTCATACACCGTTTTCTGATAAAGGCAGACGCCACCTAAATCTAAGACAAAATCAGATTGAAGGTGTTTTGCCTGACCACTTTAAGGAATACTATCCTAAATTCTTGGGGCTATTAAATCAGTACTACGAGTGGCAAGATCAATACGCTTCGACCGAATTGCTGTCACACCTCTTTAGTACTCGCGACATTAGCGAAACTGATATATCCCTATTGTCTTATATCGAAGATGAATTGCTATTAGGCGATACTTACTTCGAGGGATTTGGACAGACCGAATCAGAGAAACGAGCCGCGGCTAACTTCTCTAGCACTCTATTTCGAGCTAAAGGCTCTAAGTTCGCTATCGAATGGTTCTTTAGATCGTTCTACGGATTCGATGCAGAAGTAATCTATCCAAAAGAAAACATATTCAAGACAAGTGAAAGCGGATCGCTCATTGGTCCGGACTCGCTAAGGTACTTGACTAATGACGAGCTATATCAAACATTCGCAATTCTTATTAAAGTTGGCGTACCGATATCGAAGTGGCGAGACATATTTAAGAAGTTTGCACATCCTGCAGGAATGTATCTTGGCGGTGAAGTATTATTGACTTCCGATGCTATATCTGCTATACTAATTGATGATCAAGACATTAAACAACGACCTACGACTTCCTATGCGCTCACCGCTGATGTGGACGTTAGTTCTGGAGGTTCTGTACTATTTGAAGGGCAGACTGCGACATTCACGCTCACTGGATCTGACGTAGTTGACGGAATCGATGCTGTCAATTGGCATATTGAACATGTCACTACTGACAATGATGATTTCCCTAGTACGCCACCTTTAGTTGACTCTAAGGAACCTCTCAATATTAATAGTAGCACAGGCACTTTTCAAGTCACAACTTGGATTACAGATGCTACGGTAGAAGCTGATGAATCGTATCTCGTAAAGATTACCGATCAAGAGGGTAGAGCATTAACTGAACTATCAGTGACAGTCAAGAATAGGGTTCCAGCCTACACACTGACGCCATCTACTTCAACATTAAACGAAGGAGATACTGCTACATTCACTATCGCAGGAACTAATGTTCCATATTCTGGTAGCACAACTTTACAATGGTATGTTTCACATACATCTACCGCAGACGCTGACTTTGTGCCTAACCCACCCCCACTTTCAGCCTCTAAACAATCTGTTACGATATCTGATAGTCAAGGCACGTTTGATGTTAGACTTTCGATAGATGGTGCTAGTGAAGGTTCGGAGTCGTTTGACGTTATACTCGTTGATGCAGTAGGAACAGTATTAGCGACTCAAACAATTACAACCGTTGATGTTGTTAGTGCATATTCTGTCACTGTAGCCGATATAGTAGAAGGCTCCCAAGTAGAGATTAGTATTGCAGTGAATGCTTCGGAAGTTGGCGATAGCTTTACCTATGTCATTACTGGCGGAGATACTAGATTATCCCAGACTACAGATACATTCACGATTACAAGTAGCCCGTTCGTTCGAATATTCGATACAACATCCTCGGGCGCATTCGAAGGCTCAACTACTTCTACAGTCACCGTCACGAATAATAATACAACTGTTCAAGTCTCTGACACGTTCGCTATTACGGACGCTACACCTACATTCGAGATAGTTGCTAGTCCAGCCTCAGCCGGTGAAGGTGATACGGTTGCATTTACACTTAACGGTACTAATGTGCCTACTCAAGTGTATTACTGGAATCTAACCCACGGCTCTACTGTAGATGCAGACTTCAGTTCACCCGCTGGAGTATTAGATGGTTCGACTAGAATAGCTAGTGGATCTATCGGAGCTGGTGGAAGTCTAGGCTCTTTAGTATTTGCTACTGACTCTGAAGTGGGTGATGAAACATTCACATTCAATCTATACACAGACAACACCGTACCTGGTACCGTAGTTGCTAGTCTACCTTTCGTTATCGAAGGTACAGGAACGACAAATGTTATCACGCTAGACAAATCTACAATGACCGAAGATGGTGATAGCATTGTTAATACGTTCACAACATCTTTAGGTGATGGCGATTATTACTTTTTCATCGATGGAGCCCAAAGTCCTACTTCCGATTTCGTAGACGGAGAATTTTGGAATTCGGGTGATAGAAAACCATTTAATGTTACTAGCGGAGTCGGTACGTACACCATAACAACATTAGCTGATCTTACATTCGAATCGTCAGAAGTGTTTGTCACTAAAGTTTCGGCTACTGCAAATGGTGCGATATTAGCGACATCACCTAACATTACTGTTACGAACACTTCTTCACAGTCCTACACGGTATCCGTACCCTATTTTATCGTCGAAGGAAATACGGTCAATCTTGAGGTTGTATCTGATGGACCTAGCGAAGTATTATTCATTGAATTGACTGGTGACGTTTCACAGATTAGCGCAACGCAAGCTACTGCGGCATCTACAGCCCAAGGAACTAAAGTATTCTCGTTCGCAACAACAACGTCGGATACATATTCAGGTACACAAAATATCACGATTACTGTCGGTCGAGGTAATTACGTGAATTCTGGTGGAACGCAAGTTGCAACCACTACATTCACCCTCAATGATCAAAATCCTGTAGCCACTCTCACTCCCTCGGACTTATCTCCTAGCGAAGGTGATACAGTGACGTTTAACTTAGCCGGAACAAATCTAGCAGACGGAACTTATTACTACAGAGATGATACTAAGGTAAAACCGGTTCGTGTCTCGTTAGGAAGTTCTTCGGGCTCTTCTTCTATTAACATGTCATCTACCGATCTGGCTAAACTGCAACTCGGCATGCAAACATTAGATGTTAATGTTGTGGGAACAATCACTGGGATATTCAGCTCCAGCGTTACCCTATCAACGCCTAACACACGAAATACTATAACTGGTGAGATATTACACTTTATTTTACCGGAAGATATCGAAGATGTCGATAATTCAACTCATTATGGCTCGTTCGCTGTTACGAGTGGCACAGGATCTTTTGAAGTTGATTTCGCTACTAATACAGACTTCTCTAATGACGAGCATGACTTTAGCGTCTATTCTTCAGGCTCACCTGCTGTTGCTTACGAAGGATCGCTTATCGCTACTGCGGCTACGGTAACGGTACAAGATCAAACGCCATTTACTATACAATTTACTGATAACGCCCTTAATGACACAGGCACAGGCGATATATTCCTTGGTGGTTCGGGCACAAATACTGCGGCTGAATCGTCCACTAAATTCGCGATGAATCGTGATGGTACGATTGGTAATACAACTAATCAATCGACTATTCCACAGACTACAGAAACTAATGATTGGATAAATCCTCCAAGTTCAAGATTCAGTACCGCCGGTGATCAATTCCAAGTGAGAGTTCGTGCGTGGGAAAATGCCGCAAGAACAATACCATGTACAGCTGGTGATCAAGATCAGAACACAGCAAGCTTTCAAACTGCTGTATGGACATTAAGCGGTAATTTAGGTTCGACAACTTGGCAACCTGGTAGCTCAAATCAATGGCACAATCTTTCTTCGAATGTATTGATTGAACTTGATGGATATAGAAGTGGTGGAGGTTCTGAAAATCTCACCATTTACTTGACGCTAGATGTCAAAGGTTACTCTGGCACCTTAGGCTCAGGAACTACATACTTAACTAAGAATTTCACCATGGAAGGTGGCTTAAACGTGATTGTGAATTCTAGATGATTAAGCACTACAACTTAGACGAAGTGTTCTATGAAAAGGATAGTCAGGATAATACTTGGATGATCATCCATAGAGATCCGACGACTAACGAAATTACTGCGGCTTCACCGGTCATTCGGGCAAGTAATGGCGATATTGATTTCGCAAAGTCACAGGACCTTTTAGAAAATGCACATATAAGATCGATTAATCAAGCAGTAGATAGGTCCACTGCTAGACATAACAATCCAGCGGCTAATCTTTTCGTTAATAAACAAATAAAGCGCGTCGATTATCTCATTGGCGAAGAAGAAGGTAAAGCTCTTCGTGCGATTGTCGAAGAAAGATTTCCTGAATATAAGATATGGAATAACTCTAAGAATGTTATAGGGACCTACGGTGCGTATCGCGCACCTTACACCGCAGTCGAATCAATAAGTGTATATGATGTGACATTCGTAACAGGTCCAGATTATCAACCAAGTGACGAGTTATTTCAACCACCCGAACGCTTTGGTGTCGACATAGTAAATACTTATCCTCACCGACGACCTTGGTACGGATGGAAATTTAATCTAGCCGATAATTCTGTATTATGCAAAGTCGTACATATTAATAAGGTAGAAGGTGTTGTTTATCCTCCCTTGGTGCATGAACAAGTTGGAACATACTACGGAACATTTCATTCAGAAGATGGCACTATAAGTAATGATCGTGACATGTTCTTTTTTGGAACAATTTTGAATGTCGAGAGGTATTGTGAAGAGCATGGTTTAGATATGCCTTTATTTGATGAATTTGAAGATGGCTTTGTGCCATATGAACACATCTTCGTATGGGGAATAGGCTTTGATAGCACTACTGGTGTTCCTTATGTTATGAAAGCATACGAAGGGAGAGATGTCGAATGCAATTAAACATGGACATTACTGATATCGATGCGAAGTTTTGGAAAACAGTCGAACACGAGAAAAATATGACAAATGAAATAGTTGTAATAGACCCGGTAATAGACGCAGAAGATACTGCTGATATGACAAAGCACGAACGTACAATGAAAACTGACTATGATATGGCTAAATCTAATCTTGTGCATCTTCTTAAAAATGGTAACGATGCTCTCGAAGATATGTTGTTGGTCGCTAAAGAAACCGAACATCCTAGAGCCTACGAGGTGTTATCAGGATTGTTGAAAAATATCGCTGTAATCAATGACAGAATTATGGCATTGAATAAAGATTATATGGAAGTCACTGCTCCTAAATCTACTAGCGCGGTTCCTACGGCTGATGCCGGTCCGGGCACAACAAATAATAACGTATTCATTGGATCTGTCTCTGACCTTCAGAGAATGTTACAAGATGCTGATGACAACGAAAAGGTTATAGAATCAGATGTTACCGAATCGAAATAGTGGAGAGTCCTATCTCGGCAATCCTAATGTTAAACGTGACGGAATTGTACAGACCTGGAGCAAAGATCAAGTAGTAGAGTACGCAAGGTGCAAGCGCGATCCTGTGTATTTTGCGATACATTATATCAAAGTGATCAGTCTAGACGAAGGTTTAATAGACTTTAATCTATATGATTATCAGAAAGAATTGTACGATCAATTTCAGAAAAATAGATTTAATATTGTATTGGCTTGTCGCCAGTCGGGCAAGTCAATCTCTTCTGTAGTCTATATACTTTGGTACGCCATTTTTCATCCGGAGAAGACAATTGCAGTACTTGCTAACAAAGGCGCAACTTCTAGAGAAATGCTTTCACGGATTACATTAGCTCTTGAAAACTTACCGTTCTTTTTACAGCCAGGTTGTCGCGCTCTTAATAAAGGTAGCATTGAGTTTAGTAACAATAGTCGAATTCTTGCCGCGGCTACTTCTGGTTCTTCTATTCGTGGTTTGTCTGTTAACTTATTGTATCTGGATGAGTTTGCATTCGTGGAACGAGCGGCAGAGTTCTATACTTCAACGTATCCGGTTGTATCTGCTGGTAAAGATACGAAAGTAATTATAACATCTACTGCTAACGGTATCGGAAATACCTTTCATAAGATTTGGCAGGGCGCAGTACAAAAGACTAATAAATATGTACCATTCACTATCGACTGGTGGGACGTACCTGGTCGAGATGAAGCGTGGAAATTGGAAACAATCGATAACACATCGCAACTTCAGTTTGATCAAGAATTTGGTAATACGTTCTTCGGTACTGGTGATACGCTAATCAGTTCTTCTTGTCTATTAGACCTAAGATCGAAAAACCCCCTCAAAATTCTTGAAGGGGGTTCTCTGCTTGCCTATAAAGAGCCCTGCGCAGGACACGAATACATCATGACGGTAGATGTATCAAAGGGGAGAGGTCAGGATTATTCTACGTTTAATATAATCGACATTACGACCAGACCGTTTGAGCAAGTTTGCGTGTATCGGAACAACACTATCTCTCCAATTCTCTTCCCTGATATTATATATAAGTATGCCGTAGTCTACAATGAGGCTTATGTCGTTATTGAGTCTAATGATCAAGGTACTGTAGTTTGTCAAGGCTTGTATCATGACATGGAATATGAAAATGTACATGTCGAGTCTGCTGTTAAAGCCAATCGAATCGGTGTAGAGATTACGCGAAAGTCAAAGCGATTGGGCTGTTCTGCTATTAAAGACATTCTCGAAGAAAATAAACTTGAAATTGTCGACGAGAACACTATATCTGAGATATCTACGTTTGAGTCCAAAGGCAATTCATACGAGGCTAGTGACGGCAACCATGATGATCTAATGATGAATCTAGTTATGTTCGGTTACTTTGTCGCTTCACAGTTCTTTGCTGATATGACAGATATTAATCTGAAAAAGATGATGTTCGAGCAACAAGCTAGGCAAATTGAAGATGATATTGTTCCGTTTGGATATATCGATGATGGAAGCGACATGATAGAGCATTATGAGCGTGAAGAGAACGACAAGCACCAGCAATGGGCTACATGGGGCGATGGACCGGATTATTGAAAATAGCAGTAAGTATAAATAAAGCTATTGAGATTTATTCTTATAATGCTTCTTATCAATAATTGAAAACTAAAGGACAACGACCATGGCATTTATTCCATCCGAGTCTCCAGGAATCAACATCAAAGAGTTTGATCTGTCAGGTGTAGTACCTGCGGTAACAACATCTACAGGTGCGATTGTCGGCGACTTTAATTGGGGTCCAGTTTCAGAGCCGGTAAAAGTCGCTAACGAAGCGCAACTTGTATCTTCTTTTGGATCACCAACATTTACTAATGATAGCTCCGCTATCGACTATCTATCCGCAAGCTCATTCCTAAAATACTCTAGCGACTTGTTTGTCGTTCGTGAAGTAGGAACTGGCGCTTTCAACGCTAAAGACAGTGACGGTACTGCCGACATATTAATCAGAAATGATGATGATTGGCTTACTCAAAAAGATGCTTCTGCGGTAGCAAACAACACATACATAGCGAAACATGCAGGATTAGCAGGAAACTCTATCGATGTACATCTATGCCCAGTCGGCACATCTCCTACTGTATTCAGTGGATGGGCATATGCAGGCTCTTTTGATAGTCGACCTGGTACTTCTTCGCATGTCGCTTCACTATCACCTGACGGAACTGCCGCGAATGACGAAGTTCATATCGTAGTAGTTGACCGAGATGGTAAGTTCACAGGTACTAAGGGAACTGTTCTTGAAACATACCCGTTCGTATCTATAGCTTCTGATGCTAAGACTCCAGACGGCACATCTAATTTCGCACTCGACGTTATCAACGCAAAGTCTGAATACATTAGAGCCGCTGGTTTAAACCCTGGATATGTCACCGCTACTTCAGGCGCATTCACTGCTGTTACTAACGGAACTGGCACCAAAGCGGGTGTTGAGCTTATTGCTCTCAAATCTGGAGCCGCAGGCACTAAGATAGCAGAAACAGAATATGCTACCGGCTTTGCCCAATTCTCTGATGTCGATACGATTCAAGTTGACTTTTTAATTGCTCCTGGAATACCAGCGACCGTTGCTCATAAAACTGTCGTTGAAAATCTAGTTGCAATTGCTACAGCCCGAAAGGATTGTGTAGTAGTCGCTTCTCCTCCAAGAGGTGTTGTTGTAAATGCCGCGGCTAGTACGCTAGTGGCTAATACAGTAACATGGTCTGACACTCTAACAGCTTCCTCATACTTGATTGTAGATAATAACTACTTGAAAGTTTATGACAAGTACAATGACCAATATGTTTTCATTCCCGCTTCAGCCTCAACTGCTGGTGTAATGGCGGCTACTGATGACGTTTCAGCTCCTTGGTTCTCACCCGCGGGTTCTCGTAGAGGTCAATATCTTGGCGTGACTGCACTAGCTCATAGTCCTACCAAAGCAGAACGCGATACGCTATATAAAGCAGGTGTTAATCCTATTGTTAATATTCCTGGACAAGGTATCTTACTGTTCGGTGATAAGACTAAGCTAGGAAGACCAAGCGCCTTTGATCGTATCAACGTCCGTAGACTTTTCTTAGGCGTAGAACGAGCAGTTAAAGCCGCGGCTCAAAATGTAATGTTCGAATTTAATGACGAGTTTACTCGCGCTGAATTCGTAAATGTGGTCGAGCCGTTCTTGCGAGAGATTAAGGGTCGAAGGGGAATTACTGACTTCCGTGTTGTTTGCGACGAAACAAACAATACCGGTTCAATCATTGATTCAAATCAGTTTGTAGCGACTGTCTTTATCAAGCCAGCACGTTCTATTAACTACGTTACTTTAAACTTCGTAGCAGTTAGAACCGGTGTTGATTTTGATGAAGTTGTCGGATTAGTATAAGGGGAATATGATATGGCTATTCTAGGAGTCGATGACTTTAAATCGAAATTGCGTGGTGGTGGTGCTCGTGCGAACTTGTTCAATGCGACACTAAACTTTCCCGCTTATGCCGGAGGAGATGTCGAGTTGACATCTTTCCTTTGTAAATCAGCACAGATACCTCAATCAGCTATGACTCCTCTTGTCGTTCCGTTTCGCGGGCGAGAGATGAAGATTGCTGGTGATCGTACATTCGAAGATTGGACAGTTACTATTATCAATGATACAAACTTTGATATACGTGACGCGTTCGAGCGTTGGATGAATGGTATTAATGCTCACCAATCCAATACTGGTCTTATCAATCCTTCTGATTATCAGACGGACTTGATTCTTGATCAATTGGATCGTGATTCAACTATTCTAAAGCGTTATAACTTTAGAGGTGCTTTTCCTGTCAATGTTGGTGAAATTGCATTGACATATGATACGCAGAATGAAATCGAAACATTCGATGTTACTTTCTCATATCAGTATTGGGAATCAAATACCACTAGTTAAGCTAAGTCTATATAATAAGGCACTATCGTTCTTTTCGTTCGATAGTGCCTCTATTATAACAAAGGTCGCAATATAATGGCAAATGAAGAAGGTTTGAAACTATTCGGTTTCAGTATCACTAGAGCGAAGAAGGCTTCGGACACGAAAGAAAAGCTACCCGCTATCGTAGTTCCCACTGATGTTGATGGGGCTGGATACATACAAGGTTCTGGTGCAGGTCATTTCGCCTCTTTCATCAATCAAGACGGTGATCAGTCTAAAGATAATGCACAACTTATTCATAAGTATCGTGGCGTTTCGATGCATCCAGAAGTCGATATGGCGATTGAAGAAATCGTTAACGAGTCTATCGTTTCCTCAGACGAAACATCCTCTGTAGAACTGGCTCTAACCGACATCGATTGTCCAGATAAAATTAAAGATTCTATCAACGAAGAGTTCGATCACATTATTAGTATGCTCAAATTCAACGAATTGGGGCATGACATTTTCCGTTCATTCTATGTTGATGGTCGAGTAGTATACCATCTTTTAGTGAACGAGTCAAATCCAAAAGCGGGCATTCAGGACATACGAAATGTCGATGCCGCTAAAATTAGAAAAACTAAAAAAGTTACCTATAAAAAAGACGAAAAAACTGGCGTCAAGATTATTGATAATATAGAAGAATTCTATGTATACGAAGAGAAGCCAGGCAATCAAACAGCTGGAATTAAGCTGTCACCTGACGCGATAACTTATGTGACTTCGGGTCTTCTTGACGAGTCAAAAAAGAAAGTCGTATCGTACCTTCACAAAGCATTAAAGCCTATCAATCAATTGAGAATGATGGAAGATTCGTTGGTTATCTATCGACTAGCTCGTGCGCCTGAGCGCAGAATATTTTACATAGACGTTGGTAATTTACCACGGGGTAAAGCTGATCAGTATATGAAAGATATCATGGCTAAGTATCGTAACAAGCTTGTTTATGATGCTGATACTGGCAAGATGAAAGATGACCGAAAGCACATGTCAATGCTCGAAGACTTTTGGTTACCTCGTCGAGAGGGTGGTAAAGGCACAGAGATATCAACACTTCCTGGGGGTGAGAATCTTGGTCAGATAGATGATATTCTATATTTCCAGAAGAGACTATACAGATCATTGAATGTTCCTATAGGCAGATTAGAAAATGAAAACACCTTCTCTGTTGGTCGAAGTACTGAAATTTCTCGTGAAGAGGTTAAATTCCAGAAATTCATTGATCGTCTTAGACGTAGATTTAGTTCTGTTTTCTTAAACATTCTACGTAAACAACTTTTGCTCAAAGGCATTATCACGGAGCAAGACTGGGATAAGTGGAAAGATGACATCTATATTGATTTCATTAAGGACAATCACTTTTCAGAATTGAAAGACATGGAGATTCTCCGTGAACGTATTGGACTAATGAATGAAGTCACACAATACGTAGGCGAATACTATTCTAAAGATTGGGTGATGAAGAATGTCATGCAATTAAACGAAGATGAAATCAAAGAGATGCAGAAGCAGGTCAAAAAGGAAATCGAGGCTGATGAAATAGATGATCCTAAAGATAAAGATAAAGATGAAGAAGGTCAAGATTCTGAGCCTGCACCAACTCCGGTTACTGTAGTTGATGCACCAAAAGAAGAAGAGCCTAAGAAAGAGCATGTAGCTATGCCACAAGACGAGAAGCTTACCGAAGAAATGACCACTTTTATGAGAAACCTGAATAATGAGTCAAAGTGATTTAACCCACGCCTTTCATATTGCCTACACCGAAGATCGTGTAAGAAAATTGAAGAGTGACATCATTGAAAGAATGCAAGAGATCGAATTGCTTAAAGGCGATAAAGGTGACTCTGTAAAGGGTGATAAAGGTGAGTCTGTTAAAGGCGATAAGGGTGACAAGGGAGACTCCATAAAAGGCGACAAAGGTGACTCGATAAAGGGTGACAAAGGCGACTCTGTAAAGGGTGACAAAGGCGACAAAGGTGACAAGGGAGACTCTGTTAAAGGTGACTCGATAAAGGGTGACAAAGGCGACAAAGGTGACAAGGGTGACTCTGTTAAAGGCGACTCTGTAAAGGGTGATAAAGGCGACAAAGGTGACTCTGTAAAGGGTGATAAAGGCGACAAAGGCGACAAGGGTGACTCTGTTAAAGGTGACTCGATAAAGGGCGACAAGGGTGACAAGGGTGACTCTGTTAAAGGCGACTCCATAAAGGGCGATAAAGGCGACAAGGGTGACAAAGGAGACTCTGTTAAAGGAGACAAAGGCGACTCGATAAAGGGTGACAAAGGCGACAAAGGTGATACACCGGATATTGAAGCTAAGTTCGAAGAAGCCTTAGCGCAATTTAATGATAAATTGAATAGCAACCAAAAGCTGGTCAAAACTAACACTGATACAATGCTCTCTAATGTTCAGAAGCAATTGTCTACTTTAGGTGGTGGTGGTTCTTACAAGATACTTGATAATGCTGATGTAGAAAAAACGAAATTAAGTTCAGTAGCCGGTGATAGTATATTGGTTTACGACCCTACAAAAAAGCTGTTTGTTGTAACTCCTTTTTTGTCAATATTAGAAAGATTACGAGCGGAGTTAGAGGTGCAATACGATAAACTAATAGACGAAACTGACCCGACTGCCGAGGGTCACGCACATCACCATGTTGGTTCCACGTTTGTAGGTGAAGCGGCTCCCGGTTCTCTTAGAACGGCTGCGGTATGGAGAATAAAAAGAATATATGAATTGGACAATAATCAAATCGAAATACTGTACGCTAATGGTAGTGCTAATTTCGATAAAGTTTGGGATGATCGACTAACTTATTCATTCGACTAATGTTTAAACGTATAAATAGAATGTATACAAAAACTAACAATATTGGAGAGTTTCAACAATGGCACTGATCACTGATCCAGATGACCTAAACCAAGGTACTGAAATTACTTTGGATACAGCCGCATTAACTTTTGAACTAACGGTTACGGGCAATTTAAGCGATGATGGGGCGACCGGTCAGGCTTTATACTCGTTTCTAAAAGAAGAATGGAAAAACGATTCTTCTCTTATTCCTTATCCTTTCCCGATGGTATCGATCACACCGGAGCAGTTTGAATTTATTAAAGGATGGAAGCCAGTAAACAACATCACTCGCAACTTAATGCGATCATGTGGTTGGCGTGAGATTAACGCGGCTGGTGTTGTAAATCGTGAGTATATTGGTATTATAACACTTGGTGATATCGATAACGCAGATACAGGGTACTACGCATTCAGCTCCGACAGTGGTAAAACAGATTTCGATTTTCCTGGCGAAGTGAATCAGGGTGTTCAGACCTTCGGTGACTCAACTAATGGCAACTTTGACAAGCGTAGTGACGCATTAACTGCTTTCATAAGAATTGCAGGCAAGATATATGGTTCTGCGACATCCGGAAGTATTGGTCTAACAGCACTTAACTACATTGCTAACCGATTCCCTCTTGCTGAAAGCCTAGACGGTAAAGTTACAGCGAGTGACGCGACTATCGCGTCTGCTTTACCTTATACAGGGATGAGCATTACTTACGGGGCAGTGACACGAGATATCGGTGGAATATCAAGAAACTTTGGTGTAGTTATTGATGGTAATACCGGTACAGCCGAGCAAATCTATGAATTTGTACAGTACTCTTTACGTCAAGCGACTGATATTGATGCTGATGGTACAGGCGTAGAAATAGGATCTCTAGCAACTAGTCTATTGAGCTTTGTTGGTGACACGTTGGTGACTCAAAATGCATTCATCGACAACTTCCAATCTAATGATACTAACAGATTGACCTTCACCGATACTGGTGGCACAGAACGCACGTTCCCATTCGTAGCCGCAGGAACACTTAGTCCTAACCCCAACTTGACCGCAGATGGAAACGCGATCTATAGAGCGTTCTTTACCGCTGGCTTCGGTACAGCGGGTGCTTTGATCGTAAACGATAACAGTGGCAATCCTATCTCTGGCACTATTAGCGGTAGTTCATCTATAGCGTTCGACTTTGATTATGATGGAAATACTCAAGGTGGTCGTACAGCGGGCACAGACGCGGAAATAACGGTAGTAGCTATTGGATTAAACTCTGCGCAGTATGTAAGTGCGACAGCTACAATCGGTCGAGCGACTGGTCAGAACATCTCATTGGTTGCGCCTTTGGAAAGAAACTACAGCAATCCATAAGGGGTATTTTGAGTGACATATTTGGTAAGCCTACAAGCTCTATCGCCTGACCATCTATGGGAATTCGATGGCGACTTCGACGATACTGTCGGAGTCGCTAACGGCACCAATACGGACTTTACGTTTGTAGGAGAAATTGTCGATGGTGCTAGTAGTTCCGCAGATTGTAATGATACTGATGCTCGTGTCACTTTAGCAAATAGAGCGACTATTACAGGAACCCTAGACCGCAAAGTAATGGGTGGTTGGGTTCGATTGGACTCTATACAACTTCCGCCAAAATCAATTTATCGTGAGGGAGAAGATAACGACCAGTTTAATTTGGTGTTATGGGCAGGCAATAACTTGCTCTTTGAAATTGTTGTGGGAGGTGTTATTTTTCAAGCATATAGCAACAATGTTCTTCTTCCTGGGCGTACTTACCATATACTCGCAAGAGTAGAAGGTAGTGCTTACGGCAATACTTTTGCTTTATATATTGATGGAATTAAACAAGATCAAACTGAGCCAAGTTCCGGAGCATTTGGCATTGCTAGTTTAGCACAAAGATTTAATGCAGTGTGGGGAGAGCCTACTGGTGTTACCCGAGTAGGAGACACAAACGTAGTTTTAAACGGTTGCGAAAGGTGTCGTTATTCATATTGGGCTTCTTTTAGCGGAGCTAACGCACAGCTAACAGATACAGAAATACGTGAAGTTTTATTTGAACAAGGTGCGATACCTAGTGCAACTATTACTACAGGCACACAGGCTCAAATGCAAACACAGATAGATGTGGGAGCCAATTCATTTAGAAGTGACGCGCCTCTGAACGTCAGAGTAGAACCTGTCAGTGGAGGAGGAGATTTTACGTTGAGTGCTAACAATATCACTCACGATCCTCTTGCTTCTATTCATATCCAATACACGGGCACAGATACGCTAAATTATATTAACGCAAATGGTTCCAACGCCAGTATCGGGTCTACCCCGAATGGTGGAACAATCAACTTTATTACTCCTTCGACTATAACTGTATCACCGTTAATTCCTGGAACAGAGGTTAGAATATATGAGTCGGGCACTGAAACTGAGTTGGGTGGAGTCGAAAACTCAACGACGAGTTTCAGTTTATTAGTTCAAACTCCTAATGTAGATGTTGTTATACATAATGAAGAATACGTATATGTTCGAGTTGACAATCTAGATATGACATCTGGTGACTTAGCATTACCAGTTTCACAGCAATTTGATAGAGGTTACAATAACCCATAATGGCTATTTCATTAGTCGGAAATAATATACAAGACACTAATTCAGGTAACGCATTAACCTTTGCTGTACCTGGAGCCGCGCAAGCGGACGATCTAATATTAGTAGCCATAAAACAATCTGATAATGGTGCCGCCGGAATATGGGACGATGACGGTGGTGGTGGACGCGGTTACACACAGCTTGCATATAATAGAAGCACCGGTGGTCGAGATCAAGAAACTGCCATTTACTTTAAGGTGCATAGCGGGTCAGAATCTAATCCGACGTTCACATGGAGATTAGGCGTTACCGGTGAACCCATGTCGGGCGCGATGCTTATCTATCGAGGCGTCGATACTTCTTCTGACCCAATCGCAAACTTTGGATTCCTTAATGGCCAGAATAACGCGGCTCCAGATAACCCTACTGCCAATGTATCCAGTCCGTCAAAAGTTGTTGTAGTACATGCCGCTACGCACGATGACATTGTTTCGCCACAACCGCCTACGGACTTCACGATGCGGGCTCAGGTGTGGGCAGGCACTAGCAATGATCACCGTAACCTCTTTGTTGCAGACAAATTTGTAGGTGATCTGGGCTTTTACAGTCCGGGTGCTTGGAATCATACGGTTAGTAGTACAACACCGGAATTTCATACATACACTTTAGTACTACCAGAACTACAGGCTGTAGGCTTTACTAATATTCCGAATGCTAATGAATTCGGAACAAGTGTGACAGTAGAAGGCTTTGACTTTGGATCTGTCCAAGGATCGGGAAAAATAGAGCTATGGAGTGATGCGACCGGAACAATTAAAGTTAACCAAACTGTAACGTCTTGGTCAGACACTTCTGTCTCTTTCCTAGCGGTACAGGGGACGCTAAGTAATAACACGACATTATACGTAGTACTAACAAACAATGCAGGTGATGAAACATTCGCCACCGCAATTATATTTGGAATTCCGACTTACACTCAACTCGTCACGCAATTGGCGCCTGATCATTACTGGCCCTTTAACAACAATTACGCCGATGTTATCAACGGCAATACTATTAACCTTAATGTCCAAGGAACAGGGAACTTCGTTACTCAACCAATTGCAGAAAACTCACCGTTCTCGTGGTTGAGCCTAGGTGGTAGACGCGGTCCCGATAACAGTAGTGTAATGAACACTGCGGCTATAACAAATGGAGTAAGGGCTGGCTGGATTCGAGTTAACACACTTCCAAAACCATTAACTTGCATTTATGAAGAAGGTGGTGGTGTAAATAACTTAGCGTTCTTTCTAGGCATGGGCAACAAGCTTATCGCCCAGTTAGCTGATACGGGTGACGATAACGTACAAGTATTTAGTGATTTTGCGCTCGTTGTTGGTCGTTCATATCATATCTTACTTAGATTTTCGTATGATGGTTCTGAACCTGTCAATGAACTTGCACTTTATATAGATGGTGTTAAACAGCAAGTGTCTGCTGGTAATCCTCTAACGTCTACGAATCTCGACGCGCACCCCGGAGGAATAACATTCGGAGGAACAGGTGGTAACCTAGAGGTCGGCGGAACCAACGTGGATTTTCTAGAGCAAGAGAACACAAACTTTTCTAATTGGATTTCTTTTTCGACCAACAAAAGTGCGACCGAACTTTACCCTCTCTTTGCGCGAGGCGCAATTCCAGAAGTCACTTTTCCTGAGTCTACAGTGGCTTCATTACAAAGCCAGTTAGATGCATATAGTGGTCAAACTTTCCAGAACGTCGGTCCTCTTGCTTTAAGAATATCGGGTGCAACTCCTATCGCTGATCTAACTCTCACTGCCAATGATATTGTTTTTGATGAAGCTATTTCGTTATTTTTAGAATGGCGAGGTCTTTCTCAATTGACCATAATTAACAAAGGCACAAGTAATTTTAGAGCGGAGAAGTGTATAGTAACAAGTGGCTTAGGCTCTATCGTTATCATAGATGCACCACTTTTAACATTGACGGGCATACAAGCAGGATCAGAGGTAAGAGTATACGATAATTCTACTAACCAAGAACTGGCGGGCTCCGAATCTGTTACAGGCACCTTTACAGCTTCATTGGAATCCACTACCGTGAATATTGTAGTTGTTAGTGTTCAATACGAATACCTGAGAATTGAAAATGTAGTCTTGAATCAAGATTTAACACTACCAATTCTGCAACAATTCGATAGGAATTATTCAAATGAGTGATGCACTTTTTGACGGAGACAATCTATACATAATACTACCAAGTCTAGGCTCGTATAATGCTGAGGTAGAACTTTATTCGGCTTGGAAAGAATGGATTGTCTTAGTCGATAACGCTAAATTTCCTATCGCATTCACTACTACTGGTGGAGATGATATTGGTTCAGGTGATTCGTTAGCGCCAGCATTCTTTGTCAGAAATGATTTAGGTTGGAGAATAAAAATGCCTAGTGCATCTGGTGAAATAAAAATCGATGGTAACATATTTCCAAGAGATCCTACACTGGACATGTTCGAAGCTACTGACGGGTTTGACGCGTTTGTTAGCCTTAAGACTTCAGCTAATGCGCTTGTCGTTAGCGCGGACGCTGAAGCCGCCACGATTACTACTGGCGATATAAATGCAATTGCCGCTAAAGTATGGGATACAATATTAGAAGATCACCTGACTGCTGGCACTACAGGCAAAAAGCTGAACGATAACTTAAAGAAGACTCTCTTCTTAGCAGATTAACAAAACGCTATATATGACATTAAATGATAACATAACTATGAACTACGGAGAATGTATGAGTGATAACGATGTAATTGTCGACGAGATTAAAAGCGAAGATGCGGAGCCTATTGTAACTGGATCTAATGGCATCGAAGACTTGATCGATGCAATTGGTAGCGAAGATTTCGGCACTGCTGAAACTTGCTTTAACGATCTCGTGGGTTCGCGATTGTCCGATACTCTTGACCAAGCGAAGATTAAAGTAGCTGACAGTATCTTTAACGCACAATTGGACGATGAACCAGCAGTCGAACCCGAAGAAGAAGTGTAAAACTTCTTTTGTATAAATAATGATAGTAGATAAAAAGTTCGAGAAAACTCTCGAAGATTTAGCGGAAAAACAACTCTTTTATGTAATGAAGAATAAAGGGTTGTTTTCCGATCCTACACATCTTAGCACTGTTCAATATATGAATGCGAAGAATTGTAGAAATCAGATTAAGTTTAACGAACTTCTCTATAATAAGCTAGTGAAACATGATAGCAAGGGAGTGTATCTGGACATTGGAGTTGGTCCAGCCTTCTTAGAGTTATGCAATAGTAAGCTCGGCAATAAGTTACATTTATCGACCGTTGAATGGGAAGAACAGATTGACCAGTTCAAGGTAGTAAGAGATGAATGGGATGTTAATGTCGATTATGTATGTAATGACATACTAGCAGATGATTTTAAAATATATAATTGTGAGACATTTTACGATTATGTAATATTACAAAGATTCTTTCCAGTCTATAAATCAGACGTAACAGAAAGAATCGATGAAGTGTTGAAGAAATTTATACCTTATGCGAAAAAGGCTATTATAGTCGAGGCAGATAATAACTGGTGCTCCAATCAATGGGAGCATTTACTTGCAATATCTGAGAAACGCGTGAAGGTGTACGGAAGCTTTAATATGTTTCTCATTAACTTGGAGCGATATAAATGATCACATTCGGTCAAATCAGAGTAGTAACTGAAGCTAGTAAAATGCCCAAGGGTGAACATGTTTGGGATAAGAAAGTTGGTAAAGTTAAAGTTATGATACACAAAGAGCCAAAAGGCTTCACCACTTATATTGACGGTGATAAATTAGATACCTATAAAACTCAAAAAGAAGCCGAGAAGATGGGTGTTACATTCGCTAAGGAAATGTAAATGAAACTTATTACAGAATATACAGAAAATGATGTGCATTGCATTGTAGAGAAAAAAGAGAATGGTGAGAAATCATACATGATCGAAGGTGTATTCATGCAAGCAGAATCAAAGAATAGAAATGGTCGTATTTACCCTAAGCAGATTATGGAAAAAGCTGTGGATAAATATGTCAAAGAACAAGTAAGTACGAAACGAGCGGTTGGTGAATTGAACCATCCCGAAGGTCCTACTGTAAATCTTGATAAAGTTTCACATCTCATTACTGACCTTCAGTGGGAAGGCAATGATGTTGTTGGAAAGGCACAAATATTGGATACTCCAATGGGTAGGATTGTTAAAGGTCTTCTCGAAGGTGGCGTTCAACTAGGTGTGTCAACTCGTGGTATGGGTAGTCTTGAGAGTAGAAGTGGCGTTATGTACGTCAAATCCGATTTTCTTTTGAACACTGTAGATATTGTCCAAGATCCTAGTGCGCCTAGTGCGTTCGTTAATGGAATCATGGAAGGTGTAGACTGGGTTTGGAATAACGGTATTCTATCACCTCAAGTAATTGAAAATATGGAGACAGAAATAAGAAATGCTCCGAAAGCGTACAGTTCCGCTGTACAAATTCGTGAGTACAAAAATTTCCTCTCGTTACTCAAATCTAACTTTAAGGAGTTATAACATGTCAGATAACGATATGGATACAAAACTTCCTGTTGATGAGGATAACTCAATCGAGGAAGCTAGTACTCAACAAATGCCAGTAGGCACAGAAGCGGATTCTATTTCGTCTGTAGATAAGGCAGAGGATGGAGTTAAGAGCAAAGCACCAGCACGTAAGGGTGATAGCACTAAGCAAGATCCAGCGCCAAAGACTAAAGCCGGTTTACTAAATGCTATGTACGGGAAACTATCTTCTATGAAGAAAGCTGACCTGAACGCTGTTTTCACTAAGTTCTCCGAAGATTTCGAAATGGAAGAGTCAGATGCAATTGTATTGCCTGAGTTCTCTGTTACGGATGAATTGAATGATCTTGTTGAATCAGAAAGCACATTGTCAGATGAATTCAAAGCGAAAACCGCTGTAATCTTTGCAACTGCTGTCAAAGCTAAAATCTCGGAAGAGACTGATAGATTAGAAGATGTATACCAATCACGACTTGACGAAGAGCTAGAGGCAACTCGAAGCGACCTTGTTGAGAAAGTGGATTCATATCTCAATTATGTTGTTGAGAACTGGATGAAAGAGAATCAGGTAGCTGTAGAATCTGGTTTACGTACTGAGATAGCAGAAGGTTTCATGGCTAGTCTTAAAGACTTGTTTGTTGAATCTTATATCGATGTACCTGAGTCTAAGGTGAATCTAGTAGACGAACTAGCGGAGCAAGTTGAAGAGTTAGAAACTAAACTCAACGATTCTGTAGGTTCATCTATTGCAATGTCAGAAGAATTAGAAGGGCTAAAGCGTTCACAGATTATCCGTGAAAATGCTGGTGACCTTGCTGACACACAGATCGAAAAGCTAGCCTCATTAGTTGAATCACTCGATTTTGAAGATGCTGAATCCTTTGCAGAGAAAGTTAAGACTGTAAAAGAGTCATACTTCAAACAAGAAGTGGCTACAACTGAAGAAGCGATCATGGAAGATGTAGCCTCTGCGCCTGAAGAAGTTTCTGGCGTAATGGGACAATACCTTTCAGCACTTAAAACAATCAAAAAGTAACTTAATTTTTTAAATACGGAGTATTAAAAATGCAACAATCATACGACAATTTAGTCGAAAAGTGGGGAGCAATCCTCAACGAAGAGTCTGCAGGAACAATCGCAGACAGCCACCGTCGATCGGTAACAGCCGCTGTTCTTGAGAACCAAGAAAAAGCTATGGGTGAGCAAGCCGCAATGCTTTCTGAGTCACCTACTAACACTAACGCTACTGTAACTGGCGCTGATGGCAACTGGAATCCTATCCTTATTGCTCTAGTTCGACGCGCTATGCCTAACTTGATGGCATACGACCTAGCTGGTGTTCAGCCAATGACTGGACCTACTGGTCTTATCTTCGCTATGAAGAGCCAGTACAAAACAACTCGTGCCGGAGCTACTACTGGTGACGAAGCGTTTTTCAACGAAGCAGTCACCGGCTTCTCTGGTGACAGTTCAGCTACTACAGATGGACGTGGAGCTTCTGGTCTTGTCGGCGCAACTGATACTGATGCTGACAACAGCATAGCCGATTCTGGCTCTGTTTATGTTCCTAAAGTTGGCGGAGCTATGCCTACTGTAGATGCAGAAGCACTCGGAAGTACTGGATCTGCGTTCGCAGAGATGGGATTCACTATCGAGAAGGCTACTGTAACCGCTAAGTCACGTGCCCTGAAAGCGGCTTACTCGCTCGAATTAGCGCAAGACTTGAAAGCTATCCACGGTCTTGATGCTGAGACTGAGCTTGCTAACATTCTTTCTACTGAGATCCTTTCAGAGATGAATCGCGAGATCATCCGTACTATCAACAGCCAAGCTAAAATCGGTTGTTTGCAGGCTAGCACCACAACTAACGGTATCTTTGACTTGTCAACTGATGCTGATGGTCGTTGGAGTGTTGAGAAGTTCAAGGGTCTATTAGTACAATTAGATCGTGAGTGTAACGTCATTGCTAAAGAAACTCGACGTGGTAAAGGTAATGTAGTGATCTGTTCTTCAGACGTTGCTACTGCTCTAACTGCGGCTGGAATGCTTGATTATGCTCCTGCTCTTGCTACTAGCTTGAACGTAGATGATACCGGTAATACTTTTGCTGGTGTTCTTAACGGTCGAATCAAAGTCTATATCGATCCATATGCTGTCGGTGATTATGTCACTGTTGGTTATAAGGGTACTAACCCATATGATGCTGGTATTTTCTACTGCCCATATGTGCCTTTACAGATGGTTCGTGCGATTGGCGAAGATGACTTCCAACCACGTATCGGGTTTAAGACTCGTTATGGTATGGTATCTAACCCATATGTCGGAGCTTCTGCGGCTGATGGACTTGCTACTGCTCGTACCAATCAGTACTACAGGATCTTCCGAGTCGACAATATCTTGGCATAAGCTTTGTCAAGACAATAAGAAACATGCAGTAACACTAAGGGAGTCTTTCGAGACTCCCTTTTTTTATATCAACTAACCTCTTCGTACAATGGCACATCTTTCTTTGACTGATAGCGTGTAACTGTATAGATGTCTGTCACTCTATTCAGATGCTCGGCACACCAATCATCTATCGTCCCGTGATTTAAAGCGAACACATGATTGCATGTGAATACTAAATGTCTGCCGGTCGACAATGACTCGGGCAATGATCGTGCTGTCCAGCGATGATCCATTATGTTAGAATCAAATCTAGAACTAGTCACCTTCACTCCGAGCGATCTTGCGGCTCTCACTATATCCATTCTATGAGCCGAACAACTATGTTTTCGCCCTTGTCTCTTTAAAGCAACGAAAGCTGTTATAATGTCTACATTACATGTTTTCGCAACGGCTTGCACTGAACAATTGTTGTAATCATTATAGGCTTTACTTCTTAGATTGTCTCGTTCTCGTTGTTTTGGAGTCATATAATTACTCTTTCTTGGTTAATGAAGTACTATTATATCACATCGAAAGTTGTTGTCAACCGTTATAAATAAGTCTATATAACTCGGAATGATACTATGACTACTAACACTGATTTTACTTGCGACCCAAACTATCTCACAGCCAATCAATTCAAATTGGTAATTTCACGTAAAGATTATCCTGCCATTTCATTCTTCGCACAGCAAGTTATGCATCCAAGCGTAGAGTTGGGCGAAGCTGATCTTGGATTTCCAAGAACGGCTCTAACTATGCCGGGTGACGTTCTGACATTCGGTACGTTATCGATGGACATTCTACTAGACGAAAAGATGGTTGTCTACGAAGAGATGTTTAAATGGATGAAACGTGTTGTCGAAACCAAAAATTCACCTAATACTGGATCGCTATATAATAGTGAGACCGCTAGCCAGTACGCAGATATTCAATTACTTGTATTAACAAGCTCAAACAATGCTAGTAGGTCATTTAAGTATGTGAACGCATATCCTATTTCATTAGGTGACATTACGTTTACAGCTACGAGTGACGGAGCGTTCATAACATTCCCGATCTCATTTAGATATGATTATTTTGATTTTGAATAACAAGGTGGAATATTATGGATTTACAAGCAATACTAGCAGACTGGAAAAAAGACTGCGAAATTGAATTTAACGCATTAGATGTAGCCTCTGTGGAGACACCCAGACTTCACTCCAAATATCTTACCATGCTGTCAGACTCTAGACTTAAATTAAAAGATTTAGAATTTAGACAGAAACACTTATTGAAAGACAAGTGGCAATGGTATCACGGTAAAATGTCTCAAGAAGAAATCGAGAAGAAGGGTTGGAATCCTGATCCTTTTAATGGTCTTCGTGTACTAAAAGGTGAGATGGATTACTACTACAATAGCGATCCAGAAATCATGAAGAGCGAAGCGCGTATCTTATTGCAGAAAGAAGGTTGCGATGTCCTAAAAGAAATACTCGAAAACATAAAATGGCGACACCAAACAATTGGTAACGCTATTCGCTGGAAACAGTTTGAGGCAGGATTCTAGTGGGCATGGAGTACGACGAGAGCGGTGAAAAACCGAGGGATAAGTTTTTGCTAGATAATGCTAGAGATCATATCAATTATTGTATTGATCGGGGCTATCTCGATCAGAATCTTCGTGAAGTGACGATCTCAAAGTATTACGACAAACTAGAAAAAGACGATAAGAAGAAAAGGGAACTTTTGAAAAATGCAGGTAATTAGACTCAAAATGAAAGACTATGCATATCTACAATTAGTAGAGTGCGAGCCTGGCATTGTACAAGAGTTGAACGAGTATTTTTGTTTCGAAGTCCCGGGTGCTAAGTTCATGCCCGCGGTTCGTGCCAAAAGATGGGATGGTAAAGTCAGACTTTTAAATAAACTGACTGGTGAGATTAATGCGGGTTTATACTACGCGATCAAGAAATTCGCGATGCAACGAGGGTATGGCATCAAGGTGGAAGAAGGACCATTCGGTTTCCCGTACTCTACCAACAAACTCAATCATGTAGAGACTATGAATTGGATGGATACTTTGAATCTTCCGTTCAAACCTCGCGACTATCAGTATGATGCGATAACACATGCAATTCAATATAAACGATGTGTTCTTATATCACCGACTGGTTCAGGTAAGTCTTTTATAATCTATTTGCTTATGCAATGGTATCTTAAAAATCACGATAAAAAAATTCTTGTCATTGTTCCTACTACGTCTTTGGTTGAACAGATGTACGCTGATTTTAAATCGTACGGAATGGACGTTGACAATGAGGTTCATAAGATATACTCTGGTAAAGACAAACAGACAGATAAGCGCATTATTGTGACAACTTGGCAATCTATCTATAAATTGCATCCTGTTTGGTTCAATGATTATGGTGCTATATTTGGCGATGAAGTCCACGGCTTTAAATCTAAGTCACTATCATCGATCATGAATAAATCAAAAAATGCTGAATATCGGTGGGGAACTACGGGCACATTAGACGGTACGCAAGTACATAAATTAGTGCTAGAGGGGCTATTCGGACCAGTGCATAGAGTAACAACCACTCACGCACTCCAAAAGAATAAAACACTCGCTGAATTAAGTATAGATATAATACTATTGAAATACAGCGAAGAATACTGTAAACTGACAGAAGGAAGAACTTATCAAGAAGAAATTGATTTTATCGTATCTTACGAAAAGCGGAACAAGTTTATCGCGAATCTGGCAATCGCTCAGAAAGGAAACACTCTCGTTCTATTCAATCTGGTTGATAGGCATGGCAAAGTCCTTCGGGATATAATTGAAAGTAAACTGAAAGAGGGTCAAAGATTATTTTATGTTAGCGGCGAAACTAATACAACTGATAGAGAACATATCCGTAATATTGTTGATAAGCATCCTAATTCTATTATCGTCGCTTCTCTTGGTACCTTTTCTACTGGTATTAACATTAGAAATTTGCATAATATTATATTCGCGAGTCCGAGCAAATCCCAAATACGTGTGCTACAGTCTATTGGACGAGGTTTAAGGCAAAGTGATGACGGTACAACTGCTAAGTTATATGACATTGCAGATGATTTACATTTAGAAAAGAAAGCAAACTTTACGCTTCGCCATAGTGCAGAAAGAATTAAGATATATAAAGCAGAGCAATTTGAATATAAGATAACTCAGGTAGATATATAATGATAGAAAATCCAGACATAGCACAATTTAAACTAGCCAATGGTAATGAAGTCGTATGCGAAGTAGTAGAATGGAGTAATGATAATCAACCTGATATGATTGTCAGAAATGCTATGCAAGTGGTTGGTGGTTATGATGCAGAGACAGATGAAACATTCTTTATATTTCGACCATGGTGTAGTTTTGTAGAATCACATTCTGAATTGATTGTTCTTAACTCGACTCATATTCTTTCTACTAATAAGGTCAATAGAGGTCTTTTCATTGAATGGTCGCAGGCTGTTATCTCCATGCACAAAAATGCTCTTGATCGTCAACAACAGTTTGCGCGTGAAGATGCTCGAATGCAGGCTCACTTAGAAAAAACTCTTATGGAGAAGATGTCCGAAGAAACAACAAGCGTAGATGCTGGAGTGTCAACGACCAACGTCCTAAGCTTTCCTAATAAAGACACTGAAACAATTCATTGATGCGCTAAAAACTTCTAAGTGCATTATAACAGGCTACCCTGTGGCTGTCAAGCTTTATTTTCGATTTATTTTAATTAAATTGCAGTAGCTTCAAAAAAAAAGCTTGACAATCTTTCTATTTGTGGTATAATAGTACTTCATTAACCAAGAAAGAGAAATTATATTATGAACACTTTCCTTAAAGAGAACTTCGAATATAGCGGTGGTTACCTAATGTACAAAGGACCATATGATGGTCAGAAGACTTACGGCGAAACTCATGGAATAGATTCGTGTCATCCAACTATGAAAGATATTCCGATGCCTTTGTTCGTTGCTCGATTCAAGCATCCCGGACCAATCACTAAAGCAGTATTTCAAAAAGAGTTGATCGGTTCTTATATGACTGTAGAGCGATATGCTGAACAGATGGCTGATCGTAAAACACCAGTCGACATTCTTCGCACCAACAGCCCTAACTGGTACGAAGTTGTCATGACCAAGTGGAAATTAAAGCATGGTTTCTCTTTGGATTATAATACCCGATCTTGAATTAAAAAATAGCTTGACAAAACCCTAAGTGTCGTGTATGCTTAGGGATATTAAATAAATTAAATTAAAGGATGAAGTATATGCAATCCACAGGACTAAAAGACCGGAACGGCGTAGATATTTATACGGACGATATTTATATTGCCGACATAAACGGTAGAGTATTAGATACGATGGATGAAGACCAACTAGGTACATTCATTGACTTTCTTGCATCAGGTAACCACACCGACGCGAAAGTGAGGGAAGAACTAGAAACCCTTTTTGCGCCCGTGCCTATCTGGTCAGATAAATTAGACGAAGAAGATAATCGAACGTGGGTGTTGTGTTTTCTCAGTCATTCATCGCCCGAAGAGACTGATCATACTGGTTGGGTATGCAATTCGAATTCTGATGGATATAAGGAGCATCGTCAAACATGGCAGTGGCCATACGCCACACCCATTGACTTGAATCTGCGGTATTCCCGCAACTTGCGCTGAAGTTTATGAGTAGAATTAAAATGAAAGTGGGGTTTACATGTTCAGCCTTTGACCTTCTTCACGCGGGTCATGTTCAGATGCTTCGTGCGGCAAAAGAGCAATGTGACTATTTAATAGTAGGTCTTCAGATTGATCCAAGTTCTGATCGAGTAGACAAGAATTCGCCTGTTCAATCTATTGTTGAGCGTTACACCCAACTTCATGCATGTAAGTATGTAGACGAGATTGTGCCGTATGGTAATGAGTCTGACCTTACCGACATTCTTTCTATGTTTGATATTGATGTGCGAATACTAGGTGAAGAATATAAGACCCAAGACTTCACTGGTAGAGATATCTGTAGGGCTCGAAATATTGAGGTATATTTCAACGAGCGTTCTCATAGATTTTCTACGTCAAACCTTCGAAATAGAGTGAAAGGGGAATTGCCATAATCGAAACCACTTGACTTTAAGAATTAAACCTGTTATAATACCGTATAACTTAAAATAAAGATGGAACGATATGCCAAAGTCTAAAACTACAGCTAAAGTTAAACCTAAAGATAAGCCGCATTACGTAAACAACGCACAGTTTTCCCAAGCTGTAGTTGACTATGTGACTGATAAACATGACCGAGTAGCACGTGGCGAGAAAGCGCCAATCGTGACTAACTATATCGCTTCTTGTTTTCTTAAAATATGCGAAGGTCTATCCCATAAATCCAACTTCGTTCGATACACTTATCGCGATGAAATGGTCATGGATGCTGTAGAGAATTGTCTGAAGGCTATCGAGAATTATAATCTTGAGTTTGCTACGCGTACAGGCAAGCCTAATGCATTCGCATATTTTACTCAGATATCTTGGTACGCCTTTCTTAGACGTATCGAAAAAGAAAAGAAACAGCAGGATATTAAAGTGCGGTATCTGGCTGAGTCTGGGTTGTCTGATTTGGTGAGCAACGAGGGCGACGAGCAATCTAATCAGCAAGCGCAAGCCTTTGTGGATTCACTCAGAGATCGGGTTGATTATGTCAGAACAAACGATAGGTTGATAAGCGAATACAAAAAGAGTGAGAAGAAAGCGAAGCGCAGAAGTCGCTCGGTCGATTCTGATCTAACAGGTTTTCTCTTGGGTGAAGAGGACCGGTCATGAAGATTGCTTTTCTAAATGATACGCATTGCGGTGTGCGAAATTCTTCTGACATATTCATGGAATATCAAGAGGCGTTCTATAGAGACATATTCTTTCCATATTTGAAAAAGCATAATATCACTAAGATCGTCCATCTAGGCGATTACTATGAAAATCGAAAGTTCATTAACTTCAAGGCTCTTGAACATAACAGACAGATATTCCTTGAGAAGCTTCGAGAGTATGGTATTCATATGGATATTATACCTGGCAATCATGATGTCTACTATAAGAATACCAACGATCTCAATTCTTTAAAAGAACTTCTTGGTCACTATATGACTGAAGTTCGAATTATTGAGAAACCCACGGTCGTTAATTATGATGGTCTAGACTTCGCTATGGTGCCTTGGATCAACCAAGAAAATGAAGCTAGGACTATAGAATTTCTTACTAACTGCAAAGCTAGTTATGTTGGCGCGCATTTAGAGTTAGAAGGATTCGAAATGTCTGCGGGCATTCCATGCTCCCACGGTCAAATTCCGGCATCATTGTTTGATAGATTCGAGATGGTTTTATCAGGACACTTTCACACAAAATCGCAACAAGGAGCAATTCATTATCTAGGTTCTCAGTACGAGTTTTTCTGGAGTGACGCGCACGATCCTAAATACTTCCATGTATTAGACACTGACACTCGCGAGTTAACACCTGTACATAATCCTTTGACAATATACGAAAGAGTCTACTACGACGATTTGCAGGAGAAAGCTGAATTCAAGTATAGCGTAGGTCAATTGCCTGACGTGGATAATAAGTTCGTAAAGTTGATTGTTCTTAATAAATCTAATCCTAAGTTGTTCGAGAGATTTGTTGATCGTCTACAGATGAAGCGAATACATGAGTTAAAGATTGCAGAAAACTTCTCGGAGTTTGTAGGAGAGAATGTTGAAGATGATAAAATAACGGTTGACACTACCGAAGAATTACTGTATACTTACATAGACAACGTAGATACGGTACTAGATAAAAATCGTATTAAATCGGAAGTGCGACAATTAATGATTGAAGCCCAGACATTGGAGATAGCGTAATTATAGTCTTTCAGAAACTCAGATACAAGAATTTTCTCAGTACCGGTGATAATTTCACAGAGGTAGAGTTAAATCGATCACGATCTACTTTAGTAGTTGGACAAAATGGTGCAGGCAAGTCCACAATGCTTGATGCGCTATCATTTGGACTGTTCGGTAAGGCGCATAGGTCTATCACAAAGAATCAATTGATCAATTCTATTAACAATGGTAAGACTGAGGTTGAAGTAGAGTTCGCTGTTGGAAGTGCCCACTATAAGATTCATCGTGGTATTAAGCCTAACACGTTCGAGATATGGAAAGATGGTGTACTTGTTAACCAAGACAGCCATAGTAAAGAATATCAATCTGTACTTGAAAAGAATATTCTCAAACTCAATCATAAGTCGTTTCACCAGATTGTAGTGCTTGGTTCATCATCGTTTGTTCCATTTATGCAGTTACCAGCACAACACCGAAGAGATGTGATTGAGGATTTGCTTGACATTAACGTATTCTCTAAAATGAATGGTATTCTGAAAGAGCGTATGTCGGTACTTCGTGAGACTTCACGAACTAATCAGGTGCAGTTAGAACTGGTCCGCGATAAGATAAAGAATCAAGAGCGTTATGTTGTCAAGATTCAGAAGATGGCTAACGAACATAAAGCTAGTAAACAGAAGGAGATTGATGACGTATTAGAGCAGATCAGTGGTGCTATAGAGAATGATATCGGCAATCTTAAATCCTCGCTATCTTCACTCGAACATGAAATGAAAACATTAGATGATAAGATACGCGGTATCGAAAAGTTCGATCACCAGTATGCTGTAAAGCAAAAAGAATTAAATAAAGAAATTAAATTTTATGAAAATAACCAAATCTGTCCCACCTGTGACCAAGACATTGACGAAGGACTTAGAACAGAGAAGACGGAATGCGCTCAAGGAAAACACGATAAGCTCCAAGAAGGAAGAACGAAAGTCGTCCTGTCACTCGGCGAATTCAACGATAAACTGCAATATTTAAAAAAGTCGCATTCAGACGTTACTGAGGTTGTTAATGCCCAGAATATACGTGACATACAGTTGCAGGAGTTGAATCGCCGAGTGACGAAGCTAAGAGCAGAATTGGCTAAGTTTGACGAGCAAGAAGGTGACATCGATCAAGCTATGTCTCAGTTAGCCGAGTATAATGCTACCAAAGATAGGATAATGGAAGATCATATCATCATTTCGGACAACGGTTCATACGGTCTTGTCATTGCAGAACTTTTAAAAGATACTGGTATTAAGACGAAGATTATTAAGCAGTACTTGCCAGTAATCAATAAGCTTGTTAATCAGTACCTACAGATACTAGATTTTTACGTGTCGTTCGATCTTGACGATACTTTTAAGGAGACAATAAAATCTCGCCACCGTGATATGTTTTCGTATGATTCATTCTCCGAAGGTGAGAAACAAAGAATTGATCTGGCATTATTATTCACTTGGCGCATGATCGCTAAGATGAAAAATAGTGTTGCAACTAACTTACTAATCCTCGATGAAACATTCGATAGTAGCTTGGATGCTGATGGGGTAGATAACCTCACTAAGATCATTGGTAGCATGGACGAAGATTCGAGCGTTTTTGTTATCAGCCACAAAGGTGCAATCTTAGATCAGTATTTTGACAATAAGATCGAGTTTGTTAAAGATAAAAACTTTAGTAAAATAGCTTGACCTTTACTATGAATTATGTTATAATTAACCCACAAACACAACTTGGAATATATCATGGAATTAACAGAAAAGACGATGCAGGTTCTAAAGAATTACGCGTCGATTAACCCTAACATTGTTATACAAGAAGGCAATGTTCTCAAAACAATCTCCGAAGCAAAGAATGTACTAAGTTCTGTAGAGCTAGATGTAACATTTCCTAAGACTGTAGGCATATATGAACTTAATGAGTTTCTATCGGTTCTGTCTCTGGTTGATCGACCTCGACTAAAATTTGAAGATGATCACGTTCTTGTTAGCGACACCTCGGGTAGATCACGAATCAAGTACTTTTATTCTGACATTGACATGTTGACAACACCAGCAAAAGATATTGTTATGCCTGAATCACAAGTCAACTTTACTTTAGATGGTGCAACGCTATCAAGTATCAAACGTGCGGCTTCTGTACTGGGTCACGCTGAAATGTCTGTTCGCGCTGTCAATGGTGCGGTGTCTTTATCTGTTATAGATAACAATGATAAAACATCGAATGCATATTCCATTGATGTGGACGGAACATTCGAGCAACCAGATTTCAACTTTATTTTCAACATCTCTAATCTTAAAATGATTGATGGTGATTATCAAGTCGGTATCTCGGAGAAGCTAATCTCGCATTTTGTGAACATCGAGTCTGGTGTTCAATATTGGTGCGCTCTAGAGAAAACTAGTACATACGGAGATAAGTAATGAGTAAGGAAAGTAATGCAGTAGAAAGTAAGGTCGAAGAATTAGTTAAGATTTGTGCGAATTCTTCGCGCTCTACTACAGCAGTAATTGATGCGCTAACAGCACGAGGCGCATTTCGAGGCGAAGAATTATCGTCAGTAGGAAAACTACGGGACCAATGTATACATTTAGTCCAGTTGTGTGAAGAGCTTCAGGCTTCTGAAGCGTAGTAATTTGTTGGGTGTACGACCCCTCGGACATTAGACGCGGCAGTCCAATGTTCGAGGGTTTTTTATATAATATATTATGAGGTAATACATGAGTCAAAAAGATTTCATCTGGGTCGAGAAATATCGCCCTCAAACCATTGAAGATACAATCCTACCACCAGCCCTAAAGGCTGTATTTAAAAAGATCATAAAAACAGGCGAACTGCCTAATATGCTATTCACTGGTTCAGCCGGTCTTGGTAAAACTACAGTAGCTAAAGCTATATGCAAAGTTCTAGGTTTTGATTATATCATTGTTAACTGTTCCGAAGACGGCAATATCGATACTCTACGTGGCAAGATCAGACGATTCGCATCCACTGTATCACTAGCTGGTGGTGTAAAAGTCGTTATTCTTGACGAGGCTGATTATCTAAACGCACAGTCAACTCAACCTGCTTTGCGTGGTTTTATCGAAGAGTTCTCGGATAACTGTAGATTCATTCTAACATGTAACTTTAAAAATCGAATTATCGAACCTCTTCACTCACGATGTGGCGAATATCAATTCAACACATCTAAGAAAGATATGGCTCAACTTTGCGGTCAATTCATGAAGCGTCTGCAATTTATTCTTGACAGCGAAGGTGTTACGTATAATAATGAAGTGATCGGTAAGATGATCATGAAACATGCGCCTGACTGGCGACGAGTCGTAAATGAAGCGCAGAAGTTTTCGATGGGTGGTCAGCTTGAGACCGTTGCGGTAGATGCTAACAATGGCGATGCCTTTGAAAGTCTGTTCGAGCATTTGAAAGCGAAAGACTTTAAGAAGATGCGAACGTGGGTCGTTAACAACGTAGATGTCGATGCGTCGGTAATCTTTCGTGCGGTGTATGATATGATGTACGATAAGGTGAGTGATGATGGTCAGTCCATACCTCAACTTGTTCTTATTCTCGCTGATTATCAATACAAGAATGCGTTCGTAGCAGATCACGAACTTAATATAGTGGCTTGCATGACCGAGATCATGGCAAACGTGAGTATAAAATAATGATTAACATATATGATTATGAAACATTGAGTACTGATTTACGGACTGCTCCTGTGGTAAACATAGCGGCTATGTCTATTGATGAAGACCATTTCCTATCAGATACGCCATATGCGTACATGGATATAGTAGACCAAGCTAAAGAGATGAAGTTTGACGTTAAAGATCAGGTCGAAAACTACGGTCGTGTTATCAATAAAGACACACTCGATTGGTGGAAGAAGCAAGGTCCTGATGCATTAAAGCAGTTAGCACCTAGTCCGGACGATCATTCAATCGAAGACTTGCCAGGATTTTTGCGTGGTGTATTGTCTTCGGGCGATCTAGTCTATACGCGAGGCAATTCATTTGATCCTGTTCTGACAACATCTATATTCGATATGTTAGGGCAACATGAGCCATACAAGTTCTGGGTTGTTCGTGACACTAGATCCTTTCTTGAGGGTATCGCAGTAGGTCACGGATTGAGTGTCAAGAATTCGTTTATTCCAAAGGGTGTTCCTGAGGGTGCTTTTATTGCTCACAATCCTTCGCATGATATCGCGATGGACGTATATAGAATGCAGTCATTACTACGCGGAGTTTATTTCAATGAGCCCATTTGATTATCTGAAAGCGATAAACATGGATAAGAAAGATGTCATGGTTGATGATGTGACAGAAAAGGGTTATGCTCCTTATGTGGTGAATAAATCACTATCTTACTTCGCTGATACGGTTGCTATGGCGAATGCGATGAACATGCACCACCAATTAGATAAAAAACTACAATTTCACTTTTTGCTAAATATAGTCAGAAGAAGGAAGCGATTCTCTAAATGGGCAAAGCCGACTATTTCTAATGACATTGACGCAGTGAAAGAGTATTATGGATATAGTAGTGCTAAAGCGAATTCCGCCTTGCGACTCCTAACTGATGATCAAATAATTGAAATCAAAAAAAGGATCAGTAAAGGTGGAAGGAATTAGATTATGGACTTCGTCCGATATGTTAGAAGTTATTCTCAAGGAGCCAGATGACTTTCTGAAAGTGAGAGAGACATTAACACGAATGGGAGTGGCTTCCCGTAAGGAACAGAAGTTGTTCCAGTCTTGTCATATACTTCATAAGCAAGGCAGATATTTCATTGTGCATTTCAAAGAGTTGTTCTTATTAGACGGCAAAAAGTCTAATCTCGAAGATGGTGACTTGCAACGTAGAAATAGCATTACACAACTATTATCCGATTGGGGTTTAGTTAAGATTGTTGATACAAAGATGGTGGCTGACCAAGCATCTCTTAGAACGATCAAGATTATATCTCATAAAGAGAAAGATCAATGGGAGTTATGCCCCAAATATAATATAGGTAATAAATGAAAGTAGAAGAGCATATCAGTGCGATGGAAGAGTTATTCGGTACTCTTCCAGAGCCTGAACATCATCCCAAAAGATTTGCGTATTTAGTTAAATTATATAAGTTTTATTTGCAAAATTCACATAAAACTGTTATAAATAACGTGGCAGATCAAAAGCAAGACCAGTCTAAAAAGTAACAAAACGAACAGCACCACGGTGACTGCTTCCCTTTCGAGGGAACTACATGTCGGGCGTCTTTAAATCGTCACGACTAAATTTAATCTTAACTAATAAGGAACCTCAAAAGTTATGGCAATTTTACTCAGAGCGACACGACGAGTATCACGCCCAGAGATTATCACAACTGCACAGACAACGCTCACGTTAATGATACCCGCGTTTACTGTCTGGTTAGCGATATCAGCAAGCACATTATAAGAAGTGTATAAACAGTTTCATGGGGTCTACTGTTAAAACAAGCCCCACCCAAATTCTATAAGTGAGTGATTGATGATTGAAGCATATATGGGAGTTGATTTTAATAATCCTCTTGCAGTTAAATATAATGAATTGTCCATAAAGTCATTCGCACCAGTTTCGCATTATTTCAATATTAACGTCATACAGTGTATCACTCCTGGTACACTTTTAGATTCGATCACGTTATCAAAACATAAAGATCGATCTCCCCAAGAGCAAGCACATATACATTCCACCTACAGATTGATGCAAAGAATCGCTAACGGTGAGCGGCTATGGATTATGGAGCATGATGCATATCTTTATCCGGAACATGTTGACTTGTTCGAGCGTATTATGTTAAAATACAAAGAAATGCCAACATGCAACATAGGTATCGCTCTGGAGTGCTATACGGTTGCTCCAATCGTCGCCTCCCTGTTCTGTTCCTATATTGAACATGATGACAGTCATAATTGCAGAGGACCAATGTCTGTTCTTCATACTATCACCGACAAACACTGCGCGAATGTGGACAATCGCATACGTAATGTTTACTGGCCCAAGAACGGCATGGAGAATTTGACGGGTGTTTCAACTAATGTTTCGAACGCGCATAATAGACCCGAAGTTATTTTACCTAGTCCGGTCACTCAACTGATAGATGCAAGCTTGGGTTGCACAGTTACAGATAGAACTAGATTTCAAGGTAAAGATAGGTTCTATAACGAAACGACACATCCAAACTTTCATTTCGTAACACTTGACAAATAGCACAAAACCTAGTATAATGCGCTACACACTATGGAGAAACTATGAAATTTTATACTAACGTGACCCGATATGGTAACAAACTTCTTTATCGCGGTTATGACAATGGCACACAAATACAGCACCGCATACCTTATCAACCCACATTATTTGTCACTTCGACTAAAGCTACAGGTGAATTCAAGACCCTATATGATATTCCAGTTGAGCCTATGGAATTTGATGATATGAAGGAAGCATCCGATTTCTCAAAGCAATACGAAGGCGTCAAAAACTTTGATGTTCACGGGCAGACTAATTTCGTTACGCAGTTTATCAGTAAGACGTTTAAGCAAGAAGACCTAGAATGGAATCTCGAGGATATCAATATCTGTTACTTTGATATCGAAGTTCTATCCACAAACGGATTCCCTAAGCCGCGTGATGCAGAAGCTCCTGTCACGGCTATTTGCTGTAAGAGTAGCAAGCAAGGCTCATTTATTGTATGGGGTCTAAAGCCATACGACCCTTCTATGAATCCTGATAATCATCCTATCGAATACTATCTAATGCAAGACGAGAAGGCTTTGCTTCGTGCCTACTTAGACTGGTGGAGTGCTAATTGCCCTGATGTTGTTACCGGATGGAATTCTAAGATGTTTGATATTCCTTATCTAGTCAACCGCATTGCCAAGATCATAAACGCTGATGCTATCAAAGCATTATCACCATGGGGCTTGGTGCGTGAACGAGAGGTCCGTACTGCATATAGTACAGAGCAGACATATGATATCGAAGGTGTTTCCCATCTTGATTATCTTGACCTATTCAAAAAGTTTGGTAAGCAGATATACGGTGAGCAAGAATCTTATAGACTCGGTCATGTAGCCCAGACTATTCTTGGTGTAGACAAGTTAGCGTTTGAAGAAGATAATTTGTCGGAGTTATATGCGAATGATCACCAAACGTACATCGACTATAATATTAGAGATGTAGACTTGATCATGAGGTTCGAAGAGAAGACGGCTCTTATTGCACTAGCATTGACTATGGCATATCAAGCAAAAGTTAATTATACTGATACTTTCGGTACAACTTCTATATGGGATTCGATCATCTATAATGAGTTGATACGAAAGAATGTTATCATACCTCCTAGACCACCCCTAGATCATGATGTCGATAAGATTGTGGGTGGTTATGTTAAAGATCCACAAGTCGGATCACACAATTGGGTAACGTCCTTTGATTTAAACTCTCTGTATCCTAACATTCTTGTCCAATACAATATGTCACCCGAGACTATGTGCTACGATGAAGATATTCCTACAGCCCGAGCGGCTAACGGTGCTTCATTTAGAAAAGATAAAGAGGGTGTTATTCCTACTGTTATTCGCAAGTACTATTCGAATCGTTCTGAAATCAAAATTAATATGATTAAAGCGCAACAAGAATACGAGACTGCACCGACTAAGGTATTAGAGAATCAAATTGCTACCATGAATAATCAGCAGATGGCTATTAAGATTCTTATGAACAGTTTGTATGGCGCACTGGCTAACAAGTACTTCAGATACTTTGATCAGCGAATTGCCGAGGGTGTCACTATGTCAGGGCAACGCGCAATCAAACATGCCGAAGTCGCTGTTAATGACGAGATGAATAAGCTCCTCAAGTCTGATAAAGATTATGTCATCGCAATGGATACAGATTCCCTCTACATTAATATGGAAGCTCTTGTCGATAAGTTCAAGCCTGACAATCCAGTTAAGTTTCTTGATCAGATATGTTCCGTACATTTTGAGAAAGTGTTGAAGTCTTCGTATGCAACATTAGCAGAAGATACAGGCGCATACCTGAATCGTATGGAAATGGGTCGAGAGGTCATTGCGGATCGTGGAATATGGTTAGCAAAGAAGCGGTATATTTTAAATGTGCATAATAACGAAGGTGTACAGTACGCAGAACCTAAATTAAAGATGATGGGCATCGAAGCTATTAAATCATCGACACCTCAGATAGTTCGTCAAAAGTTTAAAGAAGTCTTCAAGGTTATCATTGAAGGTAGTGAAGATGATGCACAGGCGTTTATTCGTAAGTTCAAGCGTGAATTCAGTTCGCTTAATCCAGAAGATGTCGCGTTTCCTAGAGGCATTTCTGACTTGACTAAGTATAAAGATCGTGTGAGTATATACGGTAAGAAGTGTCCGATTCATGTTCGAGGCGCGCTTCTATATAATCATTATATCGAGAAAGCTGGATTACAAGACAAGTATGAGCTAGTCAAAGATGGCGAGAAAGTCAAGTTTCTTTATCTAAAGCTTCCGAATCGAATTAAGGAGAATGTTGTTGCGTTTCCTGTTCGATTACCAAAAGAGATAGGTGTTCATCCACAGATTGATTTTGATACTCAATACAAAAAAGCTTTTCTTGACCCGCTTGAGCCCATTCTGAGTGCAGTTGGATGGAGTTCTGAACCCAGATCGTCATTAGAGGATTTCTTTTAGAATGAACTTAAATCATTTATCATTCCCCGACTTTGGTTGGGGTTACATGCCACCAACTCAACAAGTGTTCGACGCGTTCGAGTTTGTTCAAAGTGTCTATGCACCAAAGTCGGTGTTAGAGATCGGATTTCATATAGGGCATTCTACCACATATCAACTAGAGATATACAAAGACGCGAAAATAGTGGGAGTGTCTCCTGATAATGAAGTTATAGGTCGACCGGGTGATAGCATTGATCCTCAAGTTAGACGAGATATGGTCGGGATTCTCAATGAAAAGTATATCAATCGATTCACGTGGATCAAAGGTAAGACAAAAGAAAGTCATGTAGCAGAGGCACTTGATCAATACCATTTCGACTTTGCGCTAGTTGACGGCAATCATTCAGAGGATGCGGCTACTGTAGATATGATAATGATGTACGACTTGAACATACCAAATCTATTGATCGATAACTGGGACCAACGACCTGTCAAAGAGGCTGTCGACAAGCATGGTATGTATGAGCTAGTAAAAGAATTCGACTATCGCCAGACATTCAAAGGTAAGACCGTGACGAATCAGATGGCAGTCCTACGGATGAAGAGATAAAAAACTATTGACATTGATTGCAGAACCTGCTATAATACATTATGAATTATAAACTGACTATATTTAAAAACAGATACGACAACGTAACTTCAAAAACTATGTGCTTTAATACGTGGCACGAGTTCGTTTCTCTGCTAAATAAACTTGCGAAAGTGAATAACACTAAGGCTACAGCACCACTAATTAGCCCTGCAATATACACAGAAGACACTACAAGGAGTAACAAGAATGTTGAAGTCTGGGCGGGGTGGTGCGCACTTGATGTGGATGATCATAGCTTCGGCAATGACATTCACGTTCTTCAGTCTGAGCTTACACGATTGTTTGCTCCTTATGATTTTGTGTGCTACAGTACTGCTAGTAGCAATCCTGATTGCCTTAAGTTTCGCCTTGTCTTTCGAATTGACTCTCATATCGAAAGGGAACAGATTCCTAAGTTTTGGTTCGCTCTCAACGCTGAAGTTGGTGAGATCGGAGACGCGCAAACAAAGGATCTCTCACGCATGTATTACGTACCTGCCAATTATACTGGAGCTTCTAACTTCTGTTTTAGTCACGACGGCGGCTCTCCAATTGATTCATTCGCTTTAATAATAAAGCACCCTTATGTACAGAAGACTGGCAATTCATTCTTAGATCGACTACCTCCAGAAATGCAGAAAGCTGTGGTCGAACATCGAAAAACTTCTATGACTACCACCGATATCTATTGGACAAACTACAAAGATTGCCCTTTCTTTCCTAGGCGTTTGGGTGTAGAATACCAAACAATGACAGAAACTGGTTGGTATAGAAAAATGTATCAGATAATGATTGCAGTTGCAGGTTCTGCGATTAAACGCGGTTATCCAATTACCGCAAAGCAAGTAGCTGATATGTGTAGACAGCTAGATAATGACACAGGTAATTGGTATGAGACTAGACCGTTAGAAGTAGAAGCTGATAGAGCAGTAGAATATGCGTATCGAAATAATTAAACTTAACTAGAAGGTAGATGTAAATGAGTGATGAAGTAGAAGATGGTGTGGTAGTGCCTATGCGTGAGGACATGGCAATTAAAGAGCCTGGTGAGCAACCGGTCGAAGATAAAAGATCACAAAAACTAAGGATTGGTGTTGTGGGTAATGATCTAGTAGCTAATGCTATGGGTATAGCCTTTGATCCTAATATCGTCGAGGTTATGCGCGTCGATGGTTTAGAGCAGATCGATGACTTGATCGATTGGCATCCAGGTGTTACGTTCTTATGCAGTCCACTTAAAGTTCTTGAGAATGATTCGGTCGACGATGCTGATCTTATCAATATGATAGCCAAGCTTATCAAAAGTTGTGGTAGCGGTATTTGTATTAGAAGTACTTTGGCTATTGAAACTGTCGAGCGATTGATTAAAGCTTTGAGTTACGAAGTTGTATTGAATAAAGTTGTTTATAATCCTGTCATGTCTGATAGCACTGATATAGGAGCTATTCTGACTCCTTCAATCGAGTATTTCGGTGCAAGCGACGATGTGTTATCAAAGCATATGGATATTATGAGAGGCACTTCTATTATGTCGGTGTCGCAGATCCGATCGGGTAGTATCTTTGAAGTCGTATATGCAAAGTTAGCCATTAACGGTTTTAAAGCTGTTAAACAAACTTTCTTTAATCAGTTGCATGATACTATTATGGATTGTGGTGGAGCAAGCCCGTCCAATGTTCGAAGATTAATTGAAACAAGTGAAGCACTCACAGATCGAAGCGCGATGGTTCCAACATTCGTTCGTGCGAAGGCTGATAGTCGCATGACTCACAAACGGGCTCGCTCATTTAGTGGTGAATTTGAAAATGATGTTCGAGTACTTTCGAGCATGACTGATAAAATACCTCTGCTTGACGAGTGCATTAACTATAAAAATATTGTTGATAAGGATTAATATATGAGTATAATGGATAAATTGAAGAGTAATTCCAAGATTAAAGAAACTGCTACGATGTCAAAATCACAGTATTTTCAAGCTAAACAATCTACTGTAACTGATGTGCCCATGTTGAATGTGGCACTATCAGGTGAATTGCAGGGCGGTCTTATTCCTGGTATGACAGTTTTGGCTGGACCCAGTAAGCACTTTAAAACTTCGTTTGCATTAAAGATCGCTAGTGCATATCTAAAGGCTGACCCTGAAGCTATCATGTTATTTTATGATTCTGAGTTTGGTTCTCCTCAAGGCTACTTCGAGAATTTTGGTATTGATGTGAGTCGTGTTCTACACACACCCATCATTAATGTCGAAAAGCTAAAGTTCGATATTATGAGCCAACTTGAGCAGATCGAAAAGAAAGATAAGGTTATTATTGTTATCGATTCTATTGGTAACCTAGCCTCTAAGAAAGAAATGGAAGATGCGCTGAGTGAAAAAAGTGTTGCGGATATGTCCCGAGCAAAAGCTTTGAAAGGTTTGTTCCGTATGATCACGCCTTACTTGAAGATGCGAGAGATTCCACTTTTAGCTATCAATCATACGTACAAAGAGATTGGTCTATATCCTAAAGATATTGTTGGTGGCGGTACAGGCATTTATTATAGTGCTGATACTATCTGGATTATTGGTCGTCGCCAGAACAAGACTGGCACAGAGATTGATGGCTATGACTTTATCATTAAAGTGGAGAAGTCAAGATTTGTCAAAGAGCAGTCAAAGATACCGATCACAGTAACTTGGGAAGGTGGTATTGAGACTTATTCTGGTCTACTTGACGTAGCACTTCTTGGTGGCTTTGTGACTAAACCATCGAACGGTTGGTATCAGAAAGCTGGTGCTGAAAATAAAGTTCGTATGAAAGATACACTTACCAAAGAGTTCTGGAATGATATTCTTGCTAATTCTGAGTTTCAAGACTTTATGGAAAAGCAATATCAGATTGGTAAAAAAGCTGATGTCACACTAGAAATTGAGGAAGCATACTAATGGCTGGATTAGTTGAGGGGACTGACTACGTGTTAGTCCCCGCTGATGGTTCACACGGCAACGATCAAGCGTGGGATGTCAGAATCGAAAGAGGACCTTACACCGAGACTGTATTGAGGTATGGTAATATAAAAGCCGACGAAAATAATGGTTGCCTTAACTTCAGTTTTATGATACAATCTAGTCCTAGCGAAGTTACTACTGAAGATCCAGAGATGCAAGAGTACGCAGGTTTGGTTCTTGAAAGTTTGCTAGAATCTGCCGCAGAAGATGGATCATTACAAGCTACCTCTGCGAAAGATGGTTGGAAAGAAATCTCGGAAGAGCAACACGACAATTTAATGAGAACCTAGGTAATACATGAAAATAGATTTAGAACAAACTATATTAAGAAACTTGTTGACGAATGAACCTTATTTACGTAAGGTCATTCCTCATCTGAAAAGAGAATACTTTGAAGGTGTGTACGCTCTATTGTTCTCTGAAGTTACCCAATTTGTAGCCAAGTATAATAAGCTTCCTACGATTGAATCGTTCAAGATAGAGATAGACGAATCCGAGAAGTTCAACGAACAGAATTATCTACATGCAATTGATATTATGCCCACTATCTTTCAGTATTCTGAGGAGAACGAAGAGTGGTTGTTAGATAAGACTGAGAAGTGGTGCCAAGATCGAGCAGTATATCTTGCTATCATGGAATCGATTCAAGTGATCGACGGTAAGCACGATCTGTATACAAAAGATGCGTTACCTGAGATTCTACAGAATGCGCTTGCAGTATGTTTTGATAACAATGTAGGTCATGATTATCTAGAAGATATTGATGAACGATACAGATTTTATCATGAGCAAGAAGAGCGCATTCCGTTTGATCTTGATCTGTTCAATAAGATCACGAAGGGTGGATTACCTAACAAAACTTTGAATATATGTCTTGCAGGTACTGGAGTCGGTAAGTCGCTATTTATGTGTCATATGGCAGCCGCCGCATTAGCGCAGGGAAGAAACATTCTTTATATTACAATGGAAATGGCTGAAGAGCGAATCGCAGAACGGATAGATGCTAACTTACTTAATGTACCTATTGATCAGTTAGAGAATCTATCTCAAAAAATGTTTACCGATAGAGTTCGGAAGGTAGCATCGGGCACTACAGGCAAGATGATCATCAAGGAGTATCCTACTGGTGCGGCTCATAGCGGTCACTTTAGAGCCCTCTTGAATGAACTGAAGCTGAAGAAAAAGTTTACACCTGATGTTGTTTTTATTGATTACTTGAATATATGTTCTAGTGCTAGAATGAAGTCTATGGGTGGTGCGATTAACTCATATACTTATATTAAAGCAATTGCCGAAGAGTTACGAGGTCTTGCTGTAGAGTTTAATGTTCCTATTATGTCTGCAACTCAAACGACACGATCTGGATTCGGTAATTCTGATCCGGGTCTGGAAGACACTTCAGAGTCATTTGGCTTGCCTGCTACTGCTGACCTTATGTTTGCTTTAATCAGCAACGAAGAATTAGCGGGATTAGGGCAGATCATGGTCAAGCAATTGAAGAATAGGTATAATGATGCCACAGGTGCGAACGAAAGATTTGTTATAGGAGTCGACCGATCTAAAATGAGACTGTATGACATTGACGAGACCCAACAAACATTGACGGCTCAACCGGAGCAGGGTATGTTTGAAGGTCAGAAGACTAATAAATTTAAAGATATAAAAATCAGCTAGGAGAGCTTACACAATGGAAATTCATCCAGTACATATTCACGCGATTATATCGTCCGCATTAATTATATTTTCTTATTATATAGGACATACGATTGGATTTAAAAGTGGGGTTCGGGGTGTCATGGTGTTGATCTGCGAACTGTATAAGGCAAAAAGTATTAGAGTAGATGAAGAAACTGGCGAACTTATCGTCACCGATGAAAACGACAATGAAAGAAAGGTTAATTAATTATGGCAGTAGATTACAAGTTCAACGAAAAATTATTGGTCGAAGAAATTATGGATTACATTAATTCGACATATGGTGCGCATTACGGTGCAAACGGATTGCAGTCCAGTGAGGTGATAGTAGATCGAGGTAGAGGTCTAGATTTCTTTCTAGGAAATATTGACAAGTACAATGGTAGATATGGTTCAAAAGGTGACAGTCCAGATGATTACAGAAAGGATTTAATGAAGATCGTTCACTATGGCATACTGTCATTATATGAGCATGATCGAAGATACCGAGTTCCGGACGGTCTGGTCGAGCGAGTTCCGGACGGTCTGGTCGAAGAAGAGTCTTCGAAGAAAACGCAACCTATTGATAATCGTCGATCAATTAATGATCCGACACCCGAAGAATGGGACCTCGTCAACAGGAAGCAGAAAGAGCTGACACAGGAACTTATTGATAATCGATTAATTATCGAGAGATGCGAGAGAACGCAGGTGAAGATGAAGTGAGACGAACGACTAATAATAGAAGTTTGAGTAGATCACGTTCGAGAGTTTGGTTTAATATTAATGAAAATAAAGGGCAATATGAGATGGATGTAAAGAAGTTTGTAGAAGCGGCAAGAATGGGTGAAGTGACAGTAAGCTTCGAAAAGATTAATGATGGCGGGTTACGTGTTATGCCATGCACTCTAAACAGAGCTTTGAGCGGAGATAGAGTGCCCGAAGTGTATGAAATCAATGAGGAAAGTGATAACATAGCTGTTTGGTGTATTGACAAAGAAGCTTGGAGATCATTTCGAATCGATACAGTAGTTGATTGGGAGATAACCAAACAGATTTTGTGTGTTGACAAAGAGACTTGGAGATCATTTCTAATCGATAATGCAGTAGTTGATTAGGAGATAACAGTTTAAAATTAATTTGAAATAAAGACGGGTAAGGGTTGACACTCTTACCTTTTTTCGTTATAGTGGTCTAACAAATTAATCATAGAGCGAGAAATCTTATGGGTATTATGAACGGTCACCGATATACAACTACTACTACCTGTCTGTACGATGGCGATGAAGAGCTAACGGTCGAGCGAAGATTATTTAGATTCTTAAATGGTTTCGGTGCTTCGATAATACGATTCAATGATGACATGATGTGGGAATTAGCGGTACTTGAGTGTACTAGCGTCGAAAATGATGAATGGACTGTAACATACGACACTGGTATCATGGGTGACTTTTTACCACACAAAACTGACTGTGAGATCACCAGTCTTTTAAATAAAATATCTAATTTAAAAATGAAAAAAGCTTGACACCTTTATGGACCCTGATACAATAGTACTTCATTAACGAGACAGAGCATTTATCATGAACAACTTATTAGCTAAAGCAATCGAGTTCGCAGATAATAACTTAGTCGGCACTAGTTGCGACTACCCGAAGTTGACTGAGTATGTTGACGCGTTTCCTTGTACTAAAAAAATGAAAAATAGCATCTTGTATCAGATCGGTAGCACAAGAACTTGTGCGGTCGCTTACGATACTGACTTCGTAACCAAGTATGGTACTTTAACTATTAAGAGTGAGAAATAGACATGGCTTATATAGATCAAGAGATGAAGAAGAGAATCGCCCCAGGTGTTAAGGCGGTCTTAGCCAAGTACAACATGAAAGGTACTATGAAAATACGAAATCATATGCTTCTTTCTGTCACCATTAAGTCTGGTGAAATCGATATGATGAAGAATTGCGGCTATCAGCGTGATTATATGCCAGTCAATCCGTATTGGATCGCAGACAACTTTGAGGGTGTTGCAGTACCTTTTCTTCAAGAACTGAAAGCCGCGATGCAGGGACCTGAGTGGTTCGATGAAAGCGACTTTCAGACTGATTATCACCACTGTAGTCACTACTTAGAAATTAACGCTGGCACTTATAAAAAGCCATATGTTTACACTCCCGCTGAAGAAAAAGCTTGACACCTTTATGGACTCTGATACAATAGTACTTCATTAACGAGATAGAGCGAGAAGATTATGAAAGACAGAATTTTTAACTACGCCAAGACGCAAGACACCAACGTGTTTTACTTCAACCGTGTAGCCGATGCCTTCACTTCTAAGTTAGATTGGTACGACAACGATGACGTTGATATGATCGTCGTTGATGCTACTAACACCTCGCAAGAGACTGACAACATCTTCTCTTTCCTTTACCAAACTGAACCTAACACTGATCAAGTATGGATGCGCTTCGCCAAAGAGTATGAAGTGACTAATGCTGATCTGATTCTTGATCCAACTAAACCCGCTTACATGATACAGACATTATACAATACAGGAGTGAAATAATATGAATATGGAAATATGGTGTGCGGAGTATTACGACCAATACGGTAAGAGAATAATCGAATGGAATATTAACCCAGACCGAATCGAGGCTGAGCTAGTAGCTAAGGGTATAAAGGCTGAAACGATTGATGTATATGTAAAAGACGTTTCATAAAGGTGAAAAAAAGCTTGACACCTTTATGGACTCTGATACAATAGTACTTCATTAACGAGATAACGCAGGGAATATTGACATGGCATATGTAAGCAAGCAAGACAAATTAGACCTTACTCCAGGCATCAAAGCTGTCCTGAAGAAATATGATGTTAAAGGTACCATATCTGTTCAGCACCACAGCACTCTTGTTGTTAAACTTAAATCTGGTGCAGTCGATTTCAACGCTGATAATATAGTCACTGAGGACATCTTTGGCGAGCCTGACACTAGAGATTACCACGACAATCATACTATAAACACTTATCACATAGACCGTCGCTGGAAAGGTGAAGCTAAAGCCTTCCTCTATGAACTTAAAGAAGCTATGGAAGGCGAAGCCTTCTTCAACCACGACGATAGCATGACCGACTACTTCTTTCGTTCACATTACATCGATGTTAAAGTTGGTTATAACGCTCCGTACGCATGTACTGCCGCAGACTCAATTGCGGCTTAATAATTAATTATATAAATGAGGAAAGATCATGGGTGGTATGATAAACGGAAGATATACGACTAGTGCGGAAGAAATTCGAGTTCTTGAGAAAGAGCTTCATATGATGCGCCTTAAATTCGATAAAATACTTTCTTTTGTGGAAGAAGAATTTCCACTAGGGCGTCCTTTTGACTATATGGGGGTGGAAATGTGTACGACTAGTATTGATGTTACACAGCCTCGAGGTGTCAAATCCTTTAGTAGGGAAGATGCCGTGAAAGTGCTTTCTGAGGCAATGTCTGGTTTAGTTGAAATTCCTGAGGTTCGACCCGCATATAATGCTGAGGGTAAGATTGTATTAAATAGCGAATATTTTAATCCAGTGACTGGACTATTCACGCCTAAGTCTTTCGGCAGTGAGCATTTCACGCCACGATTCCTTGAAAGTGATGTGTAACTTATGACTAGACGAGCTAAAATAATATTAATGTTCCCGATCTTAATCACGTGGGACGCATTCTATTTTCTGATTAAACAATTAACTCGACTTTGCGATTATATAGATATTGAGGGTGCAAAGATTATCGATAAAATATTGGAGAATGGCGTTTGAGAAAGCAGAATATAGTAGTAGCGGGATGGGGTGCGGTGGGTCAATGCGTAGGCGAAGCCTTGCGACCGGTCGCGAACATTCTCATTGACGATCCATATCATGACAATCCAGATTATAGATCGACTCAACCCTCTGACTTGAATGATCTTGATGCGGTAATCATATGTGTAGCCACGCCGGCGAACGTGCATAATAATAGTTGTGATACCAGTTTTGTAGAAGAAGTTATCGAAAAGTATGGAACAAAGCCAAGGTATTTACTCAAGTCAACCATCACCCCCGATTTCTTTGCAAAACCTTATATGCTAGATGGTGTTGAATGTAAGATTACATATAGTCCAGAATATATTCGCGGCACGACAGGTAATGATTACGTCACTGATTTTAAAAACGCGACCTTTGCAATATACGGTGGTGGTGAGATGCGTTGGTGGGACGAGTTGTTTCGTTTAGTCCAACCCAACATTAAAGATGTTCGGTACATGACTGCGGTACAGGCTTCTTTTACTAAGTATTTTCTTAATTGCTATTTAGCCGCTAAGACCACATTCTTCAACCACATGAAAGACATAGTTGATCATATGCCCTCTATGGGCGATCCTGACTATGACATTATTATCGATGGTCTATGTTTAGATCCTAGAGTCAGTAAGTCACATACTCAAGTACCAGGACCAGACGGTAAGAAAGGATTTGGGGGACATTGTTTCCCAAAAGATGTATCAGCGATGTCATGGATGTCGACTGATCTGGGTGTAGAGAATAACTTCCTCGACACCGTATTAAACTTTAATGATACTTATAGAAAATAAAAAGGAAACGATATGAAAAGCGAAAATGGTATGTTTGTGACGGATTATAATGTTGTATTAAAAGAGACCGAGGTTCAAAACCAATCATCAGGTGGTATCATTCTATCAGGTGATGTATCAACTGGCAACAAGCCCGGTATCGTGGTCGCAGTAGGTCCTGATGTATCTAATCTAGTTCCAGGTCTGAAAGTCTACCTTGATTGGAAAGAAGCGATGCCCTTTGAATATAAAGGCGTTAAGATGGCTGTAGTTGATCAAGGTGCGATCAAGGTTATTTGCGATGAATGATGCACCCTTTGCGCCTTCATCATATAAAGAAGAATATGATAATGAAACAGCAATGCGAAGGCATTTAAAAATGCTCATTGAGGATCTTGATGATATGGGCATTTACATTAATGCGAACGGAGAACAATACGACGAGGATACTCCTCAATTTAAAGAGATGGCGTATATACTTCGAAGGACTCTAGAATATGTTAGTAAAACAGGAGAGGTACATATCTAATGATAGGAATTATTCGTAATGCGATGAAAACACCTGACGGAACGATTCTGGAGTCCAGACATCGACATGATTTTAAATCATATGAAGACGCGAATGGCAAAGAATATATCATCGACGGTGGACAATCATATCTTCGAAGATCCGCGTGGGACGACCAAGTAGATTTGTCTGTATCGCTTATGGATGGTCATGATAGAGTTCGAAATGCATTAGAATGGGGAACATATGGTGTTACCGGAGACATGCCTCTGACGTATCTTACTCTTAAAGATATGGATACTGATCACATTGAAACTATTCTAGAACTTCAAAATCCAGTGGCTTCGTTTAAAGAAGCGTTTAAAAACGAGCTATCATACAGAAAGGAAACGGGTCAATGGCAAACAGCGAATTAGTAAATAAAGCCCACATGAAAGTCGCCAATGTGTATGCACAACTTAGTACAGCAAAGAAGTTGAAAGTTGGTTGTATTATCGTTAAAGACAATCGCGTCATATCAATTGGATATAATGGTATGCCAAGTGGGTGGAGCAACGAATGTGAGGAGCCATGGACAAGAGAAGGTAATCTAGTAACAAAGCCCGAAGTTCTTCATGCCGAAGCTAACGCAATAACTAAAGTAGCACGTAGTTCTGAGTCGTGCGAAGGCGCAACACTATATTGTACTCACGCACCATGTATAGAATGTGCCAAGTTGATCGCGCAGTCGGGTATCAAGGAAGTGTATTATGAAACTCCTTATCTAGCCTCAAAAGGTTCGGGGCTAAATTTTCTCGTAGAATGTGACATTAATGTTGTCACTATTGAGCGACCGATTATGCCTCTGAACGAGAATGCGCTTGGAATGACTAATGACTTTGACAGGCTACAGCCAACAGGCTACAGCCATTATAAGAATGGCATCGCCCACAAATGAAATTGGTTGACATGAGCCTAGAATATCATTATAATGTACTCCTACCGACCATGGAGTCGCCTATGATATTCGTAATTAACAGAGATGCAATTGCAATGACTTTTGGTTATATCGGTGCATGTTTTATGATGGTATTCTAGGTGTGATATATTTTATTGAAGGAGGTGATCCTACATACAATTCGATTATAATGGTATCTTATGTCGATCACTTGATGAAGAAGCTCGGCATTGAATGCATTCCTGATGTAGAAGTTAATATTAATATTACTAACGAAGCACTCGACTCCACTACCGATATGGGGCACACTTGGGGCGATAGTGACGAGATGAATATCACAATCACTACCAAGAATTGTAGCATTGTAGATCGAATGTTGACACTCGCCCATGAAATGGTTCATGTCAAGCAGTACCTTCTAGGCGAGTTATCCACTGACAATGGTTACTTAGAATGGCATGGTGAACCTGCGAAAAAGTACAAGAAAGAATCAAGACCACCATGGGAAGTAGAAGCCTATGCGTTGGAATCAGAATTGCTTAAAACCTGGCAATAAAAAAGTCTTAACATGTTGTTAAGCATTGAATGTAACATTACCAAAGGAAAAGTTTATGATTAGTAGTCCCGCAGACAAGCAGAAGATCAAAGGTGCCATTAAGGAACTGTCTGATTCTATGCTCCGAACTGATGCAGAAAAAGATTTGCAAAAAGATATCATCGAAGTTACTTTCGAAGACACTGGTATCGACAAAAAGCACCTACGAAAGATCGCAACCATTTACCATAAGCAGTCTATGAATGATGTTAAGAGCGATTACGAAGAAGTCGAAACACTATACGACCAGCTATTCTCCTAACTATCAACACCGCGCGTGACCATTTCTTTTAGTCCGGTCACTCGTGGTGCTTGACACCAAAGCTCCACTAATGTACAATCATATCTTATTAACTCGACAGGAAATAGTTATGACTGATTATACGCTAAAGAGTTGGAATGATTTGACTTCATTAAAGAAGCGAATCGCCGAAGACAAAACAAGCGAGAGTGTAGTTGAATTTACTGGATACTCTCTGACAACTAACCACTTCGTCTATACACTATATGACGGAATATTAACAAGGGTGAAAAAATGAATCTATACGAAGCAATGACTTTAGGATTTTTTATGGCTGTTGGAGTCGCTTGTGGTCTCGGCATGGCGATGGCGTTCATCGCCTCTGGAAGGGAGCATCAACAAGGGTGGAACTTTACTGTTCCAATGATTGGTTTATGTTTTTCTGTGGGCGTAGTTACGTTTATGTTATCCTATGGAGCATGATAATGTCAGAACGCTATAGACAGGAAACTACAGATTGGGGCACGTTAAAAATTCTCAATCACATATATATCACTGAGGGTGAGCAATTAGTCGGTTATATACCTCTCGGTGGTAAAGAGATCCGTTACAAGAAATCAAAGAAGCAATGGTCTTCTACCAAGCGAAAGTTCCGTGATCTGACCAAGAATGAGATTGCTTACATAAAAGAAAATGGTAGCTTTATCGAAGGAGGTAAAGTATGATTGCTAAGATTCTTGTAGGAATGATAGTGACACTATGTTTGGGTCAGTGGCTACACTACACCTTTCAGTATAAGCCTTTACAAGAGGATTACGCTGAAGCTAAAAATCTTATAAGCGCACAGGCTGTTCGAGAAGCTGAACAGGTTATAACTATCAGTAAGCTCGAAGACAACCTAGCGAAAACTAGTGAAGCGTTACAAGTGCAGACTCGACGCAATTCTGAAATAGAAGCCGAGAAAGATTTATACCTCGATATTTTTCGTCGACATAAACTATCTCAACTAGCCGCGGCTAAACCTGGTCGCATTGAACCCTTATTTAACAAAGGTACTAAAGATGTATTCGATTCAATTGAAGCGAGTAGTTCTATTATTGACGCTCTTAACGATTAGTGGTTGTAGTCTATGGGGTAAGAAAGATGCTCCTATCGTAGAGGTACGAACAATAGAAGTGAAAGTTCCTATTGTGCATCCGGTATTACCACGAGCTATTAATCTTAAAGAACCTTATTTTCACGTGGTGAGCAGGGTGAACCTCGATGAATTCATCGAAGACTTCGAGAAGCGAAATGACGTTCTAGTATTCACCGCAATGTCAATTGGCGATTATGAGTTGATGGCATATAATATGCAAGAAATAAAAAGATATATTGACCAATTGAAAGAAGTTATAGTATACTATAGAAAAATAAATGATGATGAAGGAGTGAAGAGTGGTGAAGCTAAGTAACGAAACACTGAACGCAATAGGTTATTTCTTTAGTTATAAAGGACTTGATAGGTGGAGTAGATGGGAAAGAGAGCAAAAGGTGATACTTCAAGAACTACCTACGCTAAAAATGTATCTGGATAAAGAGAAAGAGCTAGAGGATTTAAGGTTAGCTGTTAAGGACGAATTAAAAACTTATTACGAAAAACGTAGCCTGTCGCAATATACGAGCGACCCCGAAGTCTAGTAACCGGGACAATTTAACTCGCATGACCCCTTGAGGTAGGATCTCTCTGGTAAATGCTAAGGGTGGAGTAGAACGTGAATAGTAGTCGTGCTTGGTCGCTTGACGAACTTGAAACAGAATCGCTCTAATAGTATGAAGCGTATTCCTAACCAGTTGATCGTTAGTACAAACTTAGTAAACCTGTCCTACAAATCAAGGCGCCTGAGAACGGCGATGCGAGGCCAATTAAAGTAGTAAAGCAACATTAAAAGGAAGCAAGCAAATGAGTAGTTCAAGCATACGACGAGGTGCAGTCAAAACGGTTGAATGGTGGAAACACTTGCGTAGTAGAAAACGAGCGCAAAATAAACTTGTGAGACAGGACGGCAAGGCGATAACAAAGGAGGCAAGCAAATGAGATACATTGCCCGGTTTAGCGCGAGTAGAAACGCATGGCGCGTTCATTGGCTTGAGGAGAGCAATGCCTCTAGTTATATTTTGGATTCTATAATAATACAAAAGCATGGGACAAAAGAGTGGGCTGAAGCGAAGTGCTTGCAGTTGAACGAGGAGAAAGACGAATTCCTAGCAAGCCCATCTTTTGACCCCCAACTTGAACTAGACCTAGAGGAAACAAGCGAATGAACGAATACATGAGAGCAAGTGTGAAGTCAAAGTCATTTTGGGAAACAGTAATGCTGATAGTTGTACTCGGCACCTTTATAAGCGTGGGTTATTCTGTTGTAAACAAAGAACCCGCACAAAAAAGGTGTATTGACGGAACTCTTTACCAGCTAACCGATCAAGGTTACGCGTTAGCATACTCTCAAAAGTGCAAGGTTTTACCGCTAGAGGAGATAAGCGAATGAAACTGTGGGTGTTTATTATGTACTATTTTGTGATGTTTTTTGCGGATTACATTCTCGTATTATATTTTAATCAAGAGCCTGTTAGTGTTGATGGATTGTTATTACGGGCATTTATTTTAACTTATTGTAGTATTGGCTACCGATTAAAAACATAAGGATATTATACAATGAATTTAAAAGGATTTACTATAGCATTTATGGTTTGCTATATCATGCTTAGTATCACGCTAAGATATAGCGGTGTAGTTCTAGGCGCAGAGCAGGTAGTTTTGTCTACCGCGTTTACAATATATCTTCTCTTTCAGATACCTCGAAAGAGAAAAAAGAGAAATATGTAATTAAAACAAATAAAGTCTTGACAATAGTTGACTGACCCGTTATAATAACATCTTACTTAATTGAGAAGGTATTATATTATGTCACATGAATTAGAAATTGTTAACGGTAAAGCTATGATGGCTTATGCAGGAGATACTCCATGGCATGGTCTAGGTACACGAGTAAACACTGATCTAGCACCTCGTGAAATGATGGTAGAAGCCGGACTAGATTGGGGAGTCGAGAAACACCCTTGCTTCATTGATGTCAATGGCGAATCAATCGCTACAGGTCAAGAAGCACTCATTCGAACAGACACCAACGCAGTACTTACTAATGTAGGAAAGGGTTGGAATCCTGTTCAAAACCATGAAGCGTTTGATTTTTTTGCTGAGTATTGTGCCGCTGGTGATATGGAAATGCACACGGCTGGCTCACTTAAAGATGGTCAGATTACATGGGTTCTTGCTAAAGTGAACGAGTCGTTTGATGTACTTGGCGACGATAAGATTGATTCTTACTTATTACTATCTAATCCACACCAATACGGTAAAGCGATCAATGTACGATTCACCCCTATTAGGGTTGTCTGTAACAACACCTTAAGCTTTTCGCTTAGTACTAGCTCTAAGAACACTGTTAATTTGAATCACCGAAACAAGTTTAACCCTGATATGGTTAAAGATCAGATGGGAATTGCGCACGAGAAGTTTTCGCTATACAAGGATATGGCTCAACACTTAGCCCATAAGACCGCAAGCTTTGATGATTTGATTACATATTTCAATGAAGTCTTTCCTGTCGCCAACTCACAAAAACGTGATGCCAGAGCCTACGCTGATCTTTCAAGAACTGCTAAACTTGCGTTCGATCAACTAAACACACAGCCCGGAGCAGACTATGCACGTGGTTCTTGGTGGCAAGCTCTTAACGCTGTTACTTACACCACTGATCACTTACTTGGTCGAACAGCGGATGCTCGAATGACTTCAGCATGGTTCGGAGCGAATCAGTCAAAGAAAACGAACGCTGTCAACCTAGCTGTAGAGATGGCATAACCCACAAAGGTGCGATCAGTACTTGCTATTGGTCGCACCATGTTTTATAATGACACTTCATTGATAAAGGAACTATTTATGTCTGTTTATGAAAGAGCGTCTTTGATTGCGGAAGCCTTGCATATCGATCACGTTAGAAAATATACTGGTGAAGCCTATATCGCCCACCCGAGAAAGGTCGCTGAAAATGCTGAAGCTGTTATACGGCATACTTGGTTATATAGTGATATGTCCGTGTATTCTAAAATGCCGCTCGACGAATTTATCGATATCGTTAAAACTATTGCGGTGTTACATGATACGGTCGAAGATACTGCCGCGAACATCGAATACATTCAAGAAGAATTTGGTGATGAAGTCGCAAGAGGTGTTTGGTACTTATCAGACCCAGATAAGTTTGTGGGTAACAGAGTAACGAGAAAAGCCTTAACAAGAGATCGCTTGCGTAATGCTCCCGCTTATGTTAAACTAATCAAAATATGTGATATTAATCATAACAGAGGTTCGATAGCAGAGTATGATCCTAAGTTTCTTTTACAGTTTGACATAGAAACGAACGCGCTGATCGAAGCGATGAATTTACGTACACTTAATGAAACAGTGTAAACTTAATGAAACAAAATAGAGGTAACAGCATGGAAAATTTAGACGCCGCAATAGATACTATACAGTCCATAGCTTCGGCGATTATAGACACCCAAGAAGCTATAGTCATTCTGCAAAAAGAAACCCAAATAACGCTTCAATGTGCAGGCAGAGAGTGCTTAAGGCTTGAGACAGCTTTAAAGGAATTACAGCTAGAGTCCCAAGCTGTTATTGATGATAGAAAATATTCACGTATAGCGAACGTTCCGTACGACGATAACTTTAGGGAAATGTTGAGACAATGGCAGAGTCGAGATTTAATAAACAACCCCGAGGGAACAGCATGAGCTATATTATAATTCAAGATAATTCTTACGACGGTCAAGACGTTAAATACTGTGATAGTCAAAAGGAACTTATACGCGTACTTAAAGCTAAAGGCTATCATGGTTATGAGTGGCCTGTCGCTGATTTAGAAGTCTATGCTGTGGGTAATGCCTTAACTATAAATGAACTAACAGCACTAAGAGAGGTGACAGCATGAGAGATGATACGGCTCGAGGAGAAGCGACAGGAGAAGCGACTCCTATACTCTATAAAAAAGACTCGAAAGGCAAGACGCGAACTTGGCAAGCAGAATTTCAGTCGACCAATGGTCGCTATTTATGGCGAACCGTTAGCGGCATCGAAGGTGGCAAATTAGTGCGCTCTGGATGGAAGTCTGTAGAATGTAAGAACGTCGGTAAAATTAACGAGACTGATCAGAAAGGTCAAGCTATTAGCGAAATGTTCGCCAGCTATGAGTTGAAGGCTGAAGGGGAATATTTTAAAGATCGCAACGACATTGATAAGTACGACAAGATCAAGCCGATGTTAGCGTCAAAACACGAAGATCGCGAGTACGATTGGGCAACTGGTCAATACTTCTCTCAACCTAAACTAGACGGTATTCGTTGTATCGCTCGTAAAGATGGATTGTGGTCACGCTCGGGTAAATTGATAGTTAGTATTCCACATATTAGCGAAGAGTTGAAACCTCTATTCGAGAAGTATCCTGATGCAATTCTTGACGGTGAACTTTACAACCATTGCCTGCGAGATAACTTTAACAAGATCACATCGCTCGTTCGTAAGACAAAGCCTACCTCCAATGCTCTTGAAGAGACTGCGGAGTTAGTTCAATACCACATTTACGATAAGGTCGATGCTGACTTAGCGTTTGAAGATAGAAACCTTTGGCTCAATTGTGAAGTTCCGCAGTCAAAGGCAGTGAGATTAGTCACTACGGTTGAAGTCTCTGATAAAGATACGCTCGATATAATATACAGTGGATATCTTGAGGATGGCTATGAAGGTCAAATGATTAGAACTAATCTCGGTTACGAGAAGAGCAAGCGTTCGAAATCCCTTATCAAGCGTAAAGAATTTTTCACTGATGAATACCCGGTGTGTCGAGTAGAAGAGGGCAACGGAAACTGGTCAGGTCACATCAAACGATTTGTACTGGTAACAGAAAGTGGTGTAGAGTTCGGTGCTGGTGTAAGAGGCAATCAAGCCACGCTAAGTAGCATGTATCAGAACAAAGAAACGCCTGATTGGTGTACGTTACGATACTTCACGCCAACGCCAGACGGCATACCGAGATTCCCAGTAGTTATTGATTGGGGTAATGGAAAAAGAGAAGACTAGGAGAATAAAATGGAACAAACATTACTTGATAGACTACGTGGAATAAAGCGGGTCGATGAAAGCTTCTATTATCAAAATAAAGATTGCATACCGATGATTTGCTTTGAAGCGGCTCTAAGGATCGAGTTTCTAGAGAATGCGCTATTAGAACAAGACAATGAATTAAGGGGTTTGAGCCTAAAACCATGATAGAGTTTGATCATTTAAAAACTATAGCCAAAGAAATTGGCAATGCAATTAAAAGTAGGAAGAAGCTTGGTCCTCAGAGAATCCTTGTTACCGGTGGTGCGGGATTCATTGGATCACAATTGCTGAGGCGTTTGACCGAACAAGGACATAACGCTGTTGGAATTGACAACTTTAATAGTCACTTGTATGATGCTAGTGTAAAGCGTGAAAGAGTCCGAGTTATGAAGCTGAACGTATTGGATTGTGATCTTCGCGACGAATACGCAATGAAAGTCATGATCACGACTATGCAACCCACGTTTATATTTCATCTGGGAGCTTTGGCGGGGGTGAGAGATTCGTACGGAAAGGAAAGAGATTATCATAGTAGTAATATCGATGGTACTCAAACTCTTATCGAGCAGACTAAGGCGATTGTTCCTGATTGTCGAGTGATCTATGCTTCTACGTCTAGCGTTTATAGTAGCACCAAAGAACTGCCGTGGAAAGAAGACAATGTTCAGGCTCACCAATTGAACCCGTACTCGTATACAAAGTACGCAAACGAATGTATGTTCAAGATGTCAGGGTTGAATAATACCGGTCTAAGATTCTTCACAGTCTACGGACCGTGGGGTAGACCCGACATGGCTCTATTCGATTTTACTAAAAAGATACTTGCGGGCGAAGAGATTGAGGTGTATAATTACGGAAACATGAAACGAGATTTCACCTTCGTCGATGATATAATAGACGGTATACTCTGCGTGATGATTAATCCTACAGAGAGTGGTGAGATTTATAATATAGGAAGAGGTCGACAAGTTCCTATAATGGACTTCATTGAAGAGATCGAAAAGAATTGTCGTGTAAAGGCTATTGTCAAGTTGTCGCCACCTCATCCAGCTGATGCTCTTGAAACATGGTCGGATACATCAAAGCTCGAAGCATTAGGTTATTCTCCATCCACAGATATAGCCACAGGCATCAAAAGATTTTACGAGTGGTATGTCAAATATCATTAAGGATAAGAAAGTTGCTTTGTTTCTTGAAACGCTCGAAACTAAGATACAGCAGGAAATAGACATTCAATTGCCTGGAGCAATTGAGGAAGTCTACAGAAAAGTGTTCGAAATTACTTATAACGAGGAGATCATAAAACATGATAGTAGTGGCTCAGCCTAGATCAGGCGCAACTAGAATATGCATGGACATGGCGAAGAGAACAGGCATAGAGTTTATCGGTGAATTAAATTCTCGAAATACTCAGGCGACTACTCGCATGAACAAAGGCATTATTCACGAGACTAATTTCAATCCACCATTGTCTAGTTATACCTATTGTAAAGCGTTAAAGGGTGATGTTCAATCAATTTGTCTAGTCAATGGTCCCGGCTTTGAGTATATGGCGCCAAGAGCAGACTTAATTATTCTTAGAAAGGACTTGCGAAAAGCCGTACTTAGTTTCGCGTCTTATGTTCCTAAACTAAAATGTCAAGACGGTCTCAAGGTGCCAGAAGAGGCTAAGGCTAATTGGCTACACTATAATATCATGACACTTCTTGATGGTGTATTGGGATTAACCAACTATCTCGTTCAAACTCCTGATGCGCCTATTTTATGGTATGAAGATCATTTTCCACACGTAAACACGAGGTATGATGTCAGTCGTGAAGTGTGTGTGGACATAGACAACTGCATCCGCTTTATATATCCCACAATTACGGATAACATGAAGGTATTATTAAGTAGATATTAACTCTACTCTCAAACACCCTCCTCTACAGTGACCCAGTCTTTTGATTGGGTCACTCGTTTCTGTTGACAATAACTTCCAATACGATATAATAGTAGTCTAGTTGAGCAAAGATGCTCGTGTTATTTACCAGAGAGGGTTAAATTGTGACAGAATTATTCGCTATGTTTATGTCAATTTGCATACATGCAGACGTTATGAATTGTGAGCAAGTCGAAGTAGAGTACGATAAAGTTAAGCCTGCATTCGCTGAAGCCTACTTATACAATAGTGGACGGAGAAAGATTGTACTTGACAATCGTTTGTCTAAGCGTGATTACGATGTTAAGCTAGGCTATCTAGTACATGAAGTTGCTCATGTAGCTAACTTTCCTGACGGTGGTCACGGTAAAGCTTTTCAGAAAGAATGCCGTCGTTTGAGCGAAGTGATGGGAACTTATGTTGGACATTGTAAGTCCCACTAAATGATTTTAAAAAAAGTGTTGACAACCACCGTCGATATGATATAATAGCACTTCATTAACCAGAGCGAGATTGACATGCCCGAATTAGATACTGCTACATTCATCGAAGTTACCGCAGAGTGGATGGACCAGGTAGACTTTGTTGAATGTTATCTTCACTACTTTGAGTCCGTAGCCGACGCTAGAGAGTATTGGAAATTACTCAACCCGAGCTAAAAAAAAAAGCTTGACAATTCCTATATGATAGAATGTTACTTCAATTAGCCAATTTGAGAAAATTATTATGAAAAAATTATCAATTGAACATATCGAAGCTGTAATCACTTCGCAAATGAGCAACCTAGCAGATGCTTGGGACAGCGCCGCAAAGCGTAAAGATACGCAAAGGCAGATGTCTTTAACTGATTCTGGCATGGAGTTGAGCATGTTATTAGATACTTTAAAGCAAAAAGCTAGGAACTCGGGAGAGTCATGATGATGAAAGATGATGTAGAACTTTGCAAATGGTTACGCGATAATTCTAGCGGTATTTATCGCCCAAGCGCACAAGCGGCTAACAGGATAGAAGAGTTGTTAGTCCTAGTGTCAAAACTAGACGAGCTTGAAGCTAAACAAGAAATATTTGTAACTCACATGGCAGAAGTTAAAGCCATAGCAGATGGTAATAATACCAACAAGTTAACGGATGTGGTAGCGCACTGCCTTAAAGAACTTAAAAAAATATAATCTAATTAAAAGGGAGAGTGATATGAGTGACTTGAGCCACTTAAACGTACCGTTTGATAAGGTACTAGAAATTATTTCTGAAGCAGTAAGTGACACAAAAGACGATATTTGCATCGCACTAGAGAAGCTAAAAAACGATGACGAAGAAGGTGTATATTGGGGTCGTGATCGGGAGATGTATAACATTGCTATTGACGATGTTATTCATTTTATCAGGGAAAAATGATGCGAGAAATTAAATTTAGAGCTTGGAACGGTCACAAAATGAGATACAGCGTAAATATAGACCACGGCCAAGCCGTGAGATATGGGTATCAATGGTTTAATACAGATAATGATATTCGAGAAGCAGAGCCGATGCAATTCACAGGACTACACGATAAGAATGGTGTTGAGATTTATGAGGGTGATGTTGTTGAATGCTCTAGGGGAGCAGGGGTAATTTCTTGGGATAAGGACTTTTGTGGATTTAGCCTATCAATTAAAAGAAAACATTCATTATCAGAAGCAAGCATAAGCCACCCAACCGTTACCCCATGTAAAGTAATTGGCAACATATACGCAAACCCAGAACTATTAGGAGAAAGTGATGAATAAGACCATATTGGAGCCAAATGTGGAGCATACTCCAAGCGATCTCGAACTGCTTAGGCAAGGAAAAATTAGAGCAGTCGGAAAAGTCAGAGCCAGAAAATTAAAGCGCAAAGGATTTTCATGTTGGTGGTCACCTGAATTAAATAGCCGAGTAAGGGCAGGATTAATTAAAGGAGAAAGTGATGCGAGAAATTAAATTTAGCTATATGTATCAGCATAAAGAAACATGCGATTGGATTGACCTAAGATACACGCTCGACGATATTGAAAATGGCGATGTCAATTATTATGGAGCGCCCAGTGGATCCAAGTTAATAGCCAAACGTCAATACACCGGACTCAAAGATGATACTGGTGTTGAGATTTATGAGGGTGATGTTGTCAGGTGTTCGAATGAATATCGTACAGTTAAGATTTGGATGGGAAATGCTTGCTTGTGCCTTGATGATCCTACTGGCGTCCCAATATATCCCTACAACGTGAATGGTCATGTTGAAGTAATTAGCAACATATACGAAAACCCAGAACTAATCCGAGGAGATACAAAATGACTGAACTAGAACAGATTGCAAAACAAGCCCTATCGTCAATAGTTGCCGCTGAAAAGCTTAGTGCATTGGACGATCTTCGTGTCGAGTACCTTGGTAAGAAAGGTAGGCTAACAGGCCTTCTTAAAGGTCTAGGCAGATTGTCGGCTGAAGAACGCCCGGCAGAGGGCGCTAAAATATATGATGTCGCACAAAGCCTACAAGAGCTTATTGGGCAGCGAAAAGCTTATCTTGAGAGTATCGACCTGGATGCCACTTATACATTAACTATGCTAGGTCAGACTTACAGACTAACCGAGGTGTAAAATGAAAGATTATCTCAATTATAAAGTTTTAGTCTACCCGAAGGGTAGTAAGTTTTGGTATCTAGGCGGTAAGCTACACAGAGAAGATGGCCCTGCTTGTGAGTGTCCTGACGGGGATAATTGGTACTTAAACGGTCAGCTACACAGAGAAGATGGCCCCGCTATTGAGTATCCTGACAACGGCGGCAGTTGGTACTTAAACGGTAAGAAGTACACCGAAGATGAACACAAAGCTGAAATGGAACGTAGACGAGCCACTTGTTATGAAGTCAAAGTCCTCGATGCGGGGGGTAATAAGTTTTGGTATCTAGGCGGTGAGCGACACAGAGAAGACGGCCCTGCTTGTGAATGGGCTGACGGGTATAATAGTTGGTACTTAAACGGTAGGGAGTACACAGAAGATGGACACACGTATCAGATGGCACGTAGACAAGCCACTTACATTAACTATGCTAGGTCAGACTCACAACAACAACAGAGGATAATAAAATGAAAGATCATATTGAGTATAAAGTCAAAGTCCACAGCGATGGCAATAAGTATTGGCGTATAAACGGTCAGCTACACAGAGAAGATGGCCCCGCTATTGAGCATCCTGAAGGAGATAACAGGTGTGGCAGGTGGCATTTAGAAGGTGTGGAGTACACCGAAGATGCACACAAGGCTGAGATGAAACTTAGACAAGTCACTTTTTCAGGGAAGCTAGTAACTATTGACGGTAAGACTTACAGACTAACGGAGGTGTAAAACGAAAGAGAGTCGCCTAATAAAGGAATATTTTTCGTAAAACGCTTGACGGATGTATTGAAAACATTTATAATACTTGTATTGATTAACTGACTAGAGCGAGAAAATATTATGACTTTAAAAGCATTGTTTGAATTTCATCCTTCTGAGTGTTTGATTATTGAAGACAGTATGTTCGTCTTGTTAGCGAATCGCGCTATCGCAATTCAAGTTTGTCAAGATAAAACTTTTGTTGTTAGTGTTTGGCACGAAGATAAGTTGATGATCGAAGAAGTCGCGACTACGCGTTCATTAGATAAAGCCATGCGAATTGCGGCTACTTATAACGTAACTCCATTAATTGACGAAGATGGTTGCCTATTATAAGTTTAAAAATGGGTTGACAACTACTGCCAACCCGATAGAATGATACTTCATTAGCCAAAAGGAACAATTGAAAATGAGAAAGCGAAGTGGTCGAAAAAACCAAAGCCGTGATTTTCCTACTCGTGCTAACCCTGTAGCTAAGAACATGGAAAAGTTCAATCGCCCGTCGACACAGATCGACCGTAAAAAAGAAGCTAAAAAGAATGGGGATTTAAATTATGACGAATCTTAATGAGGTGTTTGTGTTTGCCTGTGTAAACACCGACAATGTTGATGAAATTTGCTCTGATTGTTTTGTGGACACTCTTGAATATGCCCTTGAGATTCGAGAAGATCATCAAACTACATATTCGCTTATGTGGGACGGTGAAGATGTTAACACTGCCGTTATTATTGGAGAATTATCATGAGTAATATTTGTTATTCGAATCAGAAGGATCTGGTGTTATGCAAGACGAGAGGTATGCTCTACTTCATTCCAAAGAGCGTAGTGTCAGAAATATATATACCTAAGTCTACCACTCTTGACCAAATTGCCATAAGGCTAGCATCTCTACAACTTTCAGAATTCGCGGTCGATGCCAGAGACCCTAAAAATCCTTATGTCATTAAGAATCGTCACACCGGAGATGTGGGCACTAAAATATTCATAGGCATTTCAAAGCCCACAAACACAGCAACCTTTTATGCGAGAATGTCCAACACATTTTTTCAAGTTCCGTTTACACCGAAAAAAGAGTTTGACGAACCACACCACATGGACTATAATAGGTCCATAGACTAACCAAAAGAGAAGATATTCATTATGTATTTAATTGTTGATAAAAATAGTGGCATTCCTGTCACGCAAGACCTTCTAACTACGGAATCTGAGGCTGAGAAGTATAAAGCCAAGCATTGTGGAGATGTTGATTGTGTAGTTGTTTCTGAGAGTAATTATAACGAAGGGTTCTTTCATAGACGATGGCCCATGACTTCCACAAGGAGTCTATAGTATGAAGTACCAATCTCATAGTGAAATACCAATCCAGTACCGCAAAATAATTCTTAGTGCAGTTTCCGAGAAACGCGTCAATAAAGTTGATATTATAAAATGTAATGATATCATCGAAGAGCATGATCGACACGAAGCGCAAATGGCACCACTTCGAAAGTTTCAGATTACCTATCAGAAAGGAAAGACTCGAAAGGTCTATGATTACAATAACGCTTCTGATGCTCTAACGACCCTTGACCAGTTAATTGGATTTGATGAACGCGATCCCGACGTTCTAGCTGTAGTGAAACAAGGTGATAGAATAGTACGTGGTTACTTTAAAGGCGAGTGGTATATTCCTGAGCCGCGTGATGCAATTAAATATGTTAATAGGGTGTAAATGAAATGACAATGTTAAAAAATATAGCTATCATCTCCAAAACCTGTAATGCAACTTTCGACGAGGCTTCTTTAAGGTCTGTTTACGATTTAGTTAAACGTATGGGATTAGATAGATGTGTCGAACTAGAAGAGGGATTAGATAGATGGGTCGAACTAGAAGAGTCTAATGCTGGACAAAAATACACTATGGAAATGACGGAAGCGTTTCGCGGACCAAGGGCTGAAATAAGAAACCGCTCTCATGGGTCCCTGATAGAAGTGATTCATGTGCAAAGTAATCTATCATGAACAGTAACTTAGGGAATATTATATTAATTGACTGCGACGGTGTTCTGCTTAATTGGGAACACTCGTTCGTCCAATTCATGGAGACCTATTCAGATTTGAAACGACTTCCTGATGCAGATAAGCATTATAATATCGCCAAACAATATGGCATCAGCAATAAATCTGGCAAATATTGGGCTGAGAGATTCAACACTAGTGCGGCAATAGGTAGTCTACCACCGTTCCGTGATGCTATTAAGTATGTCCGCAAACTCCACGAAGAACATGGCTACGTGTTTCACTGCATTACTTCTATGAGCGATGATAAGTACGCTGTTCAACTTAGAGTTGAAAACCTAGAGCGCGTATTTGGTAAGGGCATATTCGAGAGGATTGTTTGTCTTCCAGTAGGTGCTGATAAGACCGATACACTATTCGAATATAAAGATAGCGACTATTACTGGATTGAAGATAAGGTTGCTAATGCTATGGTCGGATTAGATTTGGGGCTAGAACCTATTATCGTCGAGCATGTTAACACCGCTAATCAAGTAGAAGCCGTGGAGAGTTTATTTCAATCTCTCGATGATTGTTTCTACGCTGTTAAATGGAAAGACATCTACAACCACATTACTGGAGAAGAATCATGAGACTTATAAACAATTTACCCGAAAACTCGGATATAAAAGCGATTGATATTAGTTCCGAGCGAAAACGCAAGTATTATTACCCGAGGATCGACGGGAATGATGCTTACGATATCACCATAGATCGTCCTAAAATGGTGTATATCACACCCGAAGGCAATCATCGCGTTCTTGATGATTACGGTTGGGTCAGTCGTATTCCACCGGGTTGGTCTGTACTTAGTTGGTTACCTGGAACTGATCAGCCTCACGTAGTTGCATAAAGTTTGACAATACTAACGCGTTCGTATATAATGATTATCTATTAATGAGACGAGGTTGAGAAAAATGCAAAAATGGTCTAGGGTATTAGAATCGTTTGTTTGGTTTCTTTTGTGCTGTGTCGTGATGACGGCGATAATAGGTTCTTATTATGACTTTAGAAAAGATAACGTAGTCGAACCGCCCGTGATTATATTCGAAGAAGGTGCGTTCGAACGAGAAGAGAACGTCGAGGTGCAGAAAGATGTGCCAGACAACGACCAATTAGAATGTTTAGCCTTGAATACATATCACGAGAGTAGAGGGGAATCTATCGCAGGGCAATTAGCTGTCGCTCAAGTTGTTATGAATCGAGTCAAGAGCAAACGATTCCCTAATAGTGTTTGCGAAGTAGTCAAACAAGGTCCCACTTACGAAAACTGGAAAGGGAATGAGCTTCCGGTATTAAACAAGTGTCACTTTTCTTGGTACTGCGACGGTAAGAGTGACAACTACAATCCTGAGACATTAGATACTATACGAGATTTAGTGGTAGCCGTTATGGTCGATTCGCTAGATTACACCGATGGTGCGACTCACTATCACGCAGATTATGTTGACCCGTGGTGGGCAAAACATTACGATGTCACTACACAAATTGATGACCACATATTTTACAAATAATAGAGGTGACAGCATGAATATTAAACTTGAAAAAATACAACTAGGCTCGGGTTGTTTTGTAAAACCGGCTAACGGTTTAGGCTCTTGCGGCTGGGCACCTAAGGCATGGCAAATTGCACCTATCGGAAAACGCGATACACTTATAACTGCATTTTTAAAATGTAACAAAAACTGGTCTATATCAGAGGTGTCAGCATGAAAATTAATAGAAACGAACTAATAAAAAAGCTAAAAGAGTGTCGTATTGTAGACAATGACCAAACCATACGTGTAAAGCAATTAGATTACAGTAACAACTCTTTATCGCCCGTGGATACTGCTTATCGCGTTTTTTATACTTCACTTGGGCAACGCAAAAAGTCTACCTATTTTGGTGAAAATCTAGGGTTTCAGGGGTAACAGCATGAAAATCAATAAATTGCTTAGACTGTAACCAATGGCATCATTATCATACGTCGACCTTCTGAAGCGCGACAACATCGAAGTTCTATTAGAAAGAATTGATAGCAGATCCACAATGATTCTGGGTGCACGAGATGACGGTGAAGTAATCAATCTCTCGGGCGCTATCGAGTTGAATAATATCCGACACGAGAATTTATCGCCCGAAGAGTTGAGAGAGTTTCTTACTAAACGAACCTCGACTGATTCAATTCAGATAGAAACTAGTGACCAACGAATGATACGAGTAACGAAATTCTTTAAAGATAAATCGTTTGGTGGTGTGCCAGGTAAATCAAGTGGTGCAGGATCAGAACGTCAAGAGGAAGGTGTGATCGATGCTATTGTAGGTTGCCTCGAGAGGTCTAATAACATCGCTAATGATCACAGTCCTCTTCCTATAACAGTCACTACACTCAACTACCCGAGAATGGATCTAGAATATCCAAAGCCAATATTCATAGTCAACGCTTCAAAAAATGAAGGTCTTAGTTCTATTGGCAAAGAGCCTTATATTGATGTCAACTTGGTATCAAATAAAGGTGAAGTCATTGGCTGTTCTATGAAAGGTATGAGCGCACCTTCACTCGCAGGTGGCGGTCTTGCCGGTATCAACACAGTAACACCACACTTAATGCCTCGATTATATACTTCGGTGACCAACCATTTAGTGTCCGAAGGCTACCATCATGGAGACATTGTAGACAATAAAGAATTGCCTGATCTGTACTTACCTGTTCCTCTAACTGATACCCGAATTCTTATTGAAGGTACAAAAGAGATGGGTGGTCCAGTCCAGTTCATGTATGTCGGACCAATGGACGTAACATACACCTTTCAAAGAGACTTCGGGCAATATAACGTAGACCTCAACGGCAACTTCTATTCTGTCGAAGAGTATATGCAGAAAATACCGGAGTTCTATTTTAGAGTGAGAAAGCGCGACCTAGACGTTGACAATAGAGTGCAAATAGATTATTATAACTTAAACAAAGAGGGTTTTCCTAAACTATTTACTTCGCCAACGACCGGCAAGAATAATCTAAGAATAGTAGTAGTTGACAAGGTGCCCAAAACGGGTAAGAAATTGCCCTTATAAATAACCGTATAACGGAGATTATAATGGACTCGTTCGCTAACTTTTCACTCACCGAACAGAAGAATACTCATATGACTCACCTTGAAGATAAGGTGATATATGGTGGTGCTGACGGTACTCGTCAAGCAATCAATGCACTTCGCGATCTACGTAACATGCTGGCTGGTAAAAAGAAAGGTAGTGTATCAGTCAAGTGGGATGGTGCACCCGCAGTATTCGCAGGAATTGATCCAACTGACGGCAAGTTCTTTGTCGCCAAGAAAAGTATCTTCAACAAGAATCCTAAAGTCTATAAATCACCCGAAGATATCGATAGCGATACATCGGGAGACCTCAATGATAAACTTCAACTCGCACTACAATATCTGCCCGAGTTAGGAATAAAAGGCGTTATTCAAGGCGACTTCCTATACAAAAGATCAGAGCTAAAAACGAAATCAATTGGCACTGAGACATATGTAACATTTCATCCCAACACACTGGTCTATGCAGTACCCGTTGATCAAGCTAAAGTAGTTCTCGCTTCGAAAATAGGCATTGTGTGGCACACTACATATAAGGGTAGCTCGTTCGAAAGTATGAGTGCCTCGTATGGGGTAGATGTGAGCAAGTTAAATAAATCTAAAAATGTTTGGTCACAAGACGCTGTATTGCGCGATGTATCAAATGCAACTATGACAAAGAAAGAAACGGAGACAGTAAATGAATACCTTACGCAAATTGGTAAACTCTTTAATCAAATTTCTGGGACAACTCTTAGGACGCTCGGAGCCAATCAAGCCCTTGCCCAAACAATCGAAACCTTCGGCAACACCAAAGTCAGAAAAGGTCAAGTCATCGGCAACACGAAAAAGCACGCCGAAGACCTCATCCGGTACATCGAGACTAGATACGAAAAGGAAATTGAAAAGCGCAAAACTGAAAAAGGAAGAAGTAGCCAAAAGGCAAAACTCGAAGAAGTCCTCAAATTCTTCAGCCAAGAAAACAAAGAAAGTCTAATAAAAATGTTCGAATTGCAAAAGTTACTCATTTTAGTGAAGTTAAAACTTATAAATAACCTTAACAGATTGAGTAAATTTGATACTTTCGTGAAGACCAGTAAGGGTTTTAAGACAACTGGTCAAGAAGGTTACGTAGCAATAGATACATTAGGTGGTGACGCGGTGAAACTTGTTGACAGAATGGAATTTTCCTACAACAACTTTTCACCCAATATATTGAAGGGCTGGGATAAAGCTAAATAATACTATATTGAATGGGTAAACCAAAAGGTACTAATCGATGGCTGATCAACCATTATCGTTCAAGAGTTTCTTGGCGACGGATACACCTACCGAGGCGTTAGACTTCTCACAGAGACGCGCACGTGGTAGAGTGATGAAAAAGAATAAAGCAAAGATTGCTATGGGGCGCAGACGTGCCGCTAAGAAAACTGCTAGTGTAGAAGTCCTCAAAAAACGCGCTCGTAAAGGCGCAGTCAATGACCTATTCAAAAAATTCTCTAAGGGTAAATCACGAGGCGAAATGCCTGCGGCTCGTCGCGCTGAGATAGAAAAGCGTATAAGTAAAATGAGTTCAAAGGTCGCAGTGATGACCCGTAAGAAACTACCACAGATTCGAAGTCTAGAAAAACAACGTAAGATGGGCAAAAAATGATTCCTTCCTTTAAACAATATCTCGTAGAAGAAAACCGTGAAGTGTTCTTCTCATTCGGTCGTATGAATCCACCGACAATAGGTCACGGCAAGTTGGTGACTAGTCTAGCTACTAAAGCTGGCAAGAACCCATATTACATTTATCTTTCACAGACTAATAAGCCTAAAAAAGATCCTCTCGAATACACTCAAAAAGTGAAGCACGTTCGTAAGATGTTCCCTAAGCATGGACGAAATGTTGTACTCGACAAGAAGGTGCGTGACGTATTCGACATTGCTGTCGGGCTATATGCTCAAGGATTCAATAAGATCACAATGGTCGTTGGTTCTGATCGCGTCACTGAATTCGAAACACTCCTGAATAAGTATAACGGTAAAGAAGGTCGACATGGAACGTATAACTTCGAGCGTATCACCGTAATATCAGGGGGTGAACGCGATCCTGATAGCGATGGTGTCGAAGGAATGTCTGCTTCTAAACAACGCGAAAATGCTCGAAACAATGATTTCTCTACATTCTCTCAAGGCTTACCTAAGACTGTAAACGCTAAAGATGCAAAGAAGTTGTTCAATGACGTTCGAGCGGGAATGGGGCTAGAAGAAACTACCTCGTTTAAAAATCATATTGAGTTAGAGTCCGTTAGCGAAACCCGCGAGAAATTCGTAAAGGGTGAACTGTTCAATCTCACTGATAAAGTCGTTATCATAGAAGATCAGCGCACAGGCTATATTCAGACGATAGGCACTAATTATGTTATCGTAGCATTAGATGAAGGTGGTATTACTCGACAATGGATTGATTCTGTCGAGAGAATATCCGAGAGATCACTTTCTAACTTAGCAATTGATTTTATCGACAAGAAGCTTAATGCTAAAAAGTACACTAGTGCTATACAGACTTTTATCAAAATCGCACGAAAGAATCCTGATAGCAATCAAAATGTGGTCAAAGCCGCGCAGGTTCATCGTCTTCCAGTACGTCAACTTCAAAGCATTATAAAAGACCTGCTGAAGAGTAAAGACGCGCCCAAAGAATTGTTAAACTATAGAAAAATGTTCGAGTCTGCGCCTGAATGGGGCACAGATGAAGCTACTGAGAAGGCTAAAACTATGGTACCAGGGCAGAACGAAGAGAAAGAAGATGCCGTTGATACCGCACGTAAGGTCATAGCTAAAGATGACAAACTTGATAAAATTAAGCATGATCGTATTATGGATAGAGCAAGACTAAATCGCGCTAGACGCAAAAATAAACAGACGAATCCAAAAGTATAAATAGACTTATGAAATCATTTAAAACTGTAATAGAATCTGTATCGCAAAGAGAACTAGACGACCTCGAGAAATTCGGGGATAGACTACTTAACAAATTTGACATCGATATAGAATTCACTCGACACTTCGCCGATCGTCTTAATGATAAGAGGAATAAGCCTGCTATTGACGTAGAAGAGCTAAAAACTCTATTCAAAAAGATGGCAGATAATAAAGGCAAGAAGATCAAAAAGCATGGTAACTCTGAAGTTATTCTAAAAGATATGCAGGCTGATCTTAATCTACCTGTCGTGATTAACTGGAAGAACGGTGAGTTCGAAGTTGTTAACAAAACTATTATGCGGAAGAAGGGTTTTAAATCTCCTGACCCTATGCTAAAATATGAGTCTGTCGAAGAAGAGCGGAACTATCGCAAAGAATACGATAACTACCATAAAGACCCAATTCAAGTAAAAAGACGCGCAAAGAGAAATGAAGCGCGACGAAGCTTACGCGGTAGAAAAGACTTGACAGATGATAAAGATGTTCATCATAAAGATAACGATCCAATGAACAACGATCCATCAAACTTAGCTATAGTAACACAACACTATAATCGCAGAGAACCGAGACTTCGCAAAGAGGAAACCGCTACAGTGAAAACTATACAGGACATCATCAAAGAGTCAGGAGCGCGACGATTGACCAATCGCTTAAAGAAGGGCGGTGTTGATCTTGACAAACGAGCGAAAGAACGTGCCGCTAGTCATGCCGCATTAGTAAAGAAGTATGCGAGTGATAAGAAGGAAGAAGTCGATGAAATGAAAGACGATCCTTGTTGGAAAGATCACGAAATGGTCGGGCACAAGATGAAGAATGGTAAAAAAGTACCTAATTGTGTACCCAAAGAATCTGTTAAAGAAGCTCGAAGTATAAAGATTGCTAAGGGTGATAAAACTCGTACCGTTAATAAGCAAGAGCTATCTACATACAAGCAGATGGGCTGGAAAGTAGTCGCTGAATCTGCTCTTCTTGACGAAGCAATTTCGGTTCAAGATATAAAGAAATTGGATGGTAAAACAGTAAGTCCTACCCAATGGAAAACTATCAGAACGTCTAAAGATATTAAAAAGATCAGTATGCTTGGTAAGACAGGTTCAAAGGGTAGTACTAAGCATGGAGTTATCTTTAAGGATACTACAAGCATAGACATATTTGTAGAATCTACTCTCGTCGAAGCGAAACAGACACCGCTAGAACAAATGCAGGATATCGTTAAGAACAAGCAAGCAAAAAAGATCGGTGGTGTTATGGTCGATATGTTTACTGCTAGTACTATCACTCAGGCATACGCTAAAGTTAACCCTACTATCAAAGCGAAGATGGAAAAGTCTAGTCTAGATATGCTTGTAGGTCTTGCGCAGAAGATGATGGGTATGAAAGAATCTGCTCTTCTTGACGAAGAAACATTTTACATTGATTTTCTGAATAAGAAAAAGGGATTTAAACAAGATAGGATTAAGTTTAAATCTCACGATGCCGCAGTAAAATGGGCTAAGAAAAACTTGGGCAAGTTTAACAGCGATATGATAAAAACAGAAAGTGTTAACCTTGGAGTCGAACGGGATTTCTTTGCTATTAGAGAAGCGACAAAGAAAAATTAATCAACTATATAACGGATCGACTTGATCGATAACAATAAAAAATGGCAGTCACTAACGCAGATAGATTAACAAGAATTGAAGACAAGCTCGACGCGATGGGCGAAGCATTGGTAGCTATCGCAAGAATACAGGAGAAAGTTGCAGATTTGGAAAATCGACGAGAAGAGCAAAGCGATCGGCTCAACCATGAATCTAAAAAATTAGATGATATAGATACGAAAGTCACAGCATTGATTACGAAGGTTGGAGCTATGCAAACATATGGCATGGTAGCATTCTCGGCTCTAGCTTCAGTGATATTAGCAGTATTAACCGGTGCGATTGGAGTACCACACATACCACACCCCTAGGAGAACAACATGAACACCGAACACATTAATAGAATTGCTGACTTGTGGCGTAACATGCATACAGAAGCTAAAAAGCTCGATCCAGTAGATGACAAGGCAAACGATAAAAAATTCAAAGATCGAAAAGACAAAGACATCGATAATGATGGTGATGTTGACGGTTCCGACAAGTTTCTGCATAAGAAGCGCAAAGCTATCGACAATGAGATTGATGGTGGTGAGAAGCCAGCGAAGAATGAGTCGACCGACCTTGATGAAGCAAAGGAACATACCTACACTGTAGTTCACGCTAAGAAAGGTAAGGTTGTAGTTAAAGCCCCCACCTCTTATGATGCCGCCAAGATAGCCGCCAAGGGATGGAAGTTGAAGTCTACGGCTGGTGTTGATTCTCACCTTATGGAAGAAACTCTTGACGAAGCGCAAGGCAAGTTAAATGCCAAAGGCGAGATCGAGATGACTGCGAAGAACTACGCCAAGGTTCACAAAGACTTTAAGACCAAGATCAAAGGAACTTCTTATGCTATGCAGATAGATCCTAAGACTGGCGGTTCTGCACTGTTTCCTGTTACGTTCATCGAAGAATCGGTCGAAGAAGCTTGTGGTGATGACAAGAAGATGATGAAAAAAGAAGACGATGCTGATGCAAAGATGACTGCTTGTTCTGATTGCGATGGATCTACTGACAATCACGACGAGGAATGCCCTACTAGTGGCTCAAAGAAGAAGCCAAAGAAGGGTGAGGACGATGATAAAGACCTCGAAGAAGCGGCTGAAGCATCTAATTGGAATGTTCAGATACCTAAGCAAACTATCTCAGGCAAGACCGTAGGTGGTGGTAAGCAAGGTATCGTCGTTAAAGCAAAAACTGCTCGTCAAGCAATCAGCATGGCAGCCAGACGTTTGGCTGTTGATTTCAAGATGCTTAGAGTCGGTAAGGTAATTAAAGAGGGGAAAGTTAGTATGAAAGATAATGCAGTTACACATGCGAAACATGGTTACGGTGAAATTCTTCAGCGTACCGATGAAGGCGTAGATGTCATGTTTGAACATGGTGTTGAGATGGGAATGGACGAGTCTGAGCTAATAGGTATTCTAGAGAAGAGTGCCACAGGTAGTCAGAAGCAAGCTAAAAATGTTCCTGGTGCTGGTGGCGAGAAGCATGGCGAAACGGCTTCTGCTGGTGAGAAAGCGTTTGCAAAAGGTTTAGGAAAAGATGGCGAGTCTGTCGGCACTGAAGAAGAAGATGGTGTCAATGACGTTAATAAAGCCTCTCGCGTAAAGGGTCAAGCACCTACACGTGGTAGTGAGCCTCGAATTGGCGACAAAGCTATTGTTAAGCCAGTAACTGATCCTTCGAAGGGGAAATAAGATGATTAAAGGACCAAGCAGATCAACACCTACAACACGTGGTTGGATATGTGATCATACAGGCGAACTACTCAAGTCACAGCGAATAACACCCGATCAAATTTCAGAGTGGCATGGCATGCCAGCTGTTGGTCAAGTACAGACATTGCATGAAGCACCTTATCAGGAAATTGCAATTGCAAAAGATGACTTAACGCACTACGAACTTAAAGAGCAAGAAGAGGAAGCGCCTAAACTTGGTCTTCTTGATACGTTCTTTGGTAAGCTAACCAAGTGACCGAAAAAGAAACCAAGCCTTCATTCGCCGAAAGGCAGATTGTATGGGCTGATAAGATGCGCGAAACACAGCGCAGAATGGCTTGGTTTTCTTTGTATGGTATGTTGTTATATCCGGTCACTCTAATTATATTAGATGTACTGGGTAGAAAAGTTGCGATAGAGGCTCTAGTCGATATCGCTCCTACGTATTTCGTATCCGTAGCCGCGATTATAGCCGCATATTATACTAAAGAAGCTATTATCGAGAGATCGAAATAAACACTATATACTGTTATAATCCTAAAGTATATCGAGCATATGAAATTTTTTGAGACACTAGACGAAAGCACGTTCACTATTTTCGCGGCACATCATTACCAAAATCCAACATGCATTGATGCAGATGAATTTTACGAAGATATTAAGCGTTTCAAGTATATAAAACGTCTAGTCAATAGACACCTCGAAGGTGGTAAGCTATCAGTCCATCTTATATTGAATCACTTGATCGTAGTCTTTAATGTGTTTGGTAATGGTGCAGGATTAAAGATGTTAGAGTATAAGCTAGAGGAACGGCATTGGTCAACGATCAAACCATTCATAATCTATCTTAGAATCGTCACAAACGAAAAATATACTGGTGTCGAAATGGACGCTGAAGTTGTCGAAGGGTTGAGAAAAATATGAGTCTAGCAAGTAAAGCTGGTGATCTGCTATACACGTTTCGCTTTCTAAAGATGTTAACCACACCTTGGGAAGAATCGGACGCGTTTAAGCTTGGGCTTATTGACGAGAATGGCAAACGTGTAAAAAATGTGAAGATGGATTCTAAAGAGAAAAAACTCGCGCTAGGTCCTTTTGTTCGATTAGTGTTTAATCTTAAACGCGCTCTCAATAAAGTGCCCGGAGGCAAGACAACACTGGGTAGCTATGCGGCGGCTCTATTTCTACTCAAAGAACACTATGATATCAGCGACAAGAATATTAAAAAGATATTAGATACCGCGGGAGTTGATCCTCTTGATCTCATTAGCGAAGATCATTCTTGGTACATACTTGATAACGGATGCCTCTCACCAGGAATATATCGAGTCAAAGAAGAGAAAGTTCTTGCTACCGGACTCGAAGACGTTGTTAATGCCAAAGATCAAATTCGTGTCAATGAATCAGCGCACCCAATAGGCGAAGTATTAGGCTTGAATGTTTTCGAAGCATATCATCTAAACACTCATAAGAGGGTGTACGTCACAGTCGGAGAAATCTACAAATGAAAAAGTTCAATGATTACATAATCCCATCCATAAAAGAAGAACCTACAATGACAACTGGTCCTGGTATTGCAGGAACAAGTGATGGCGATACTGCTGATTGGATGCACGGTAAGAAGAAAAAACCTCTCACCCGAAGATTCATCGAGATCATGGGTAAAAGAAAAAAACTCGTAAAATAGTAAAATAAATCTAGATATTCTCGTTTTTATGGTGTATACTTACGCTATATAATTCCACTAACCCTAAATAAAAGAGAAAGGTAAATGCCCGTAAAAATTGATAAAAATCGCGATGAATTATTAAAAGATTATGCTGTAGGAATGTTGCGCGATTTCTATATGACAGACAAAGAAACCTCACCACAGCAAGCCTATCGAAGAGCCGCAAGAGCATGGTCTTGTTACGAGGGTCAAATGGACGAAGCCCTAGCACAACGCTTATATGACTATGTTTCGAAAAAGTGGTTTATGTTCGCTTCCCCAGTTTTATCGAATGCGCCTGAAATGAGTAACGGTCTGTCTCCAAAGGGTATGCCTATATCATGTTTCTTGACATATGTTCCAGATACATTAGAGGGCTTGATTAGTCACACTTCTGAACTACGTTGGTTATCTGTTTACGGGGGTGGAGTTGGCGGACACTGGAGTGATGTTCGGACTGTATCAGACGTAGCACCTGGTCCTATGCCTTTTCTACATACAGTTGATGCAGACATGATCGCTTATAGACAAGGTAAAACGAGAAAGGGTTCATACGCGGCTTATATGGACATCTCTCACCCAGACATTATCGAATTCTTAAATATGCGCGTACCTACAGGTGACGTACAGCGTAAAGCACTAAACCTTCATAACGCTATTAATATCACTGATGAATTCATGGAGGCGGTGCGATTCAATTACGAGTTTGCATTGCGTGATCCTAAAGACAACGGTATAAAGGAGATGATCAACGCTCGAAAGACTTGGGAACGTATTCTGGAAATTCGCTTCAGAACAGGCGAACCCTATCTAAACTTTATTGATACTGCTAATCGCGATCTACCTCAACCACTGAAAGACTTGGGGCTGAAGATTAATGGTTCAAACCTATGCAACGAAATTCACTTACCTACTGATGCAGAAAGAACCGCTGTTTGTTGTCTCTCTTCATTAAATCTGGAGTACTATGATGAATGGAAAGATACCTCTATTGTTCGTGATCTTATCCGTATGCTTGATAACGTCCTGCAATACTTTATCGACAACGCTCCAGATACAATTGAAAGAGCGAAGTTTAGTGCGGGTCGTGAACGAAGCATTGGTCTGGGAGCCATGGGGTTCCACTCCCTACTGCAAAAACAGTCTGTTGCTTGGGAATCACAAACCGCAAAGGAGATTAATCAAGTTGTGTTTCAGCACATTAATTCCGAAGCGCACAAAGAGACTGAACTTCTCGCTCAAGAAAGAGGTGAATATCCAGACGGAATCGGCAGTGGAAAGCGAAACTCACACTTGTTGGCAATCGCGCCCAACGCCAGTAGTGGTGTTATCTTGTCAACGTCACCTTCGATTGAACCCCTAAAAGCATGTGCATACACGCACAGAACACGCGCAGGTTCTTTCTTAGTTAAAAACATCTATCTTGACAGTCTCTTGACTGAGATTGGGCATAATAATGACGCGATATGGACATCTATTATCACAAACAAAGGATCTGTTCAACATCTACCTATTCTTAACGAAGGGCAGAAAGCCATATTCAAAACTGCGCAAGAGCTTGATCAGAACTGGGTCATAGAACATGCCGCTAACAGGCAGAAGTATATTTGCCAAGGGCAATCTGTCAACGTATTCTTTCCAGCCGGTGCTAATAAGGACTATGTCAATTCTGTACACTTGAATGCTTGGATAAAGGGATTAAAAGGATTGTACTATCTACGCACAGAAGCTAAAAATCGTGCGGAGAATGTGTCCGAGAAAGTAGAACGCGTAGCTCTTTCTGGTGATATGCGAAGCATTGTATACAGCAAGCCTGGGTGCCCGTTCTGTACGTTAGCTGAAGAAGAATTAAAACTTCGAGGTATCTCTTTTGATAAGATATGCCTAAAAGAAATAGAAAAGACTGCGGCTGAAGTCACAGGCAGAAACGTCAAGACAGTTCCACAAATATATATTGCAGGCGAGTATGTTGGTGGTTATGATGATCTTATGGTCCACTTGACAGCCGATCTTGAAGCTGATACAATATCCATAGATGAAGATAATGAGTGCCGAGCCTGCGAAGGGTAGGTCATAAACAACAACAAAAAATTAAAAGGAAACGCCGTGTCATTACTAGCATTCAGCAAAACGTACAAGCCATTTTTATATCCATGGGCAGTGGAGTTAACAACGAAGCATGAAGAGATTCATTGGGTTGAGTCCGAAGCGGAGTTATCCGAAGATATTCAAGATTGGAAAACTAAGCTTTCAGTCGAGGAGAAAGAGTTTATCACTCAAGTACTGAGACTATTCACGCAGTCTGATGTGCAGGTAGGCGAAAACTACCACGAACTATTGATACCTAAGTTCAAAAATAACGAAATTCGTAACATGTTATCATCGTTCGCTAACAGGGAAGGCGTTCACCAACGTGCCTATGCGCTCCTGAACGATACTTTGGGGCTACCTGACGAAGAACATTCTGCATTCTTAGAATACCAAGAAATGGCTGATAAAATCGATTTCATGAAACAGGGCGATATTAATTCGCATACAGGACTTGCTCTAGTACTTGCACAGTCGGTGTTCAACGAAGGCATGTCATTGTTCGCCTCGTTTGTAATGCTACTTAATTTTCAGCGTTTTGGTAAGATGAAAGGTATGGGCACAATCGTCGAGTGGTCTATTCGAGACGAGACGATACACGTTCAAGGTAACGCAAAACTATTCCGCGAATTCTGTCAAGAACATCCTCGAATCGTGAATGACGAACTGAAGTCAAAGATATACGAGATGGCAAAGAACTCTGTTAAGCTAGAAGATCGATTCATTAAGCTTGCATATAAGGGAGCTGAGATCGAAGGTCTAAGTGAAGCTGATGTTAAACAATATATTCGACATATTGCTGATCGTCGTTTGCTACAGCTAGGAATGAAGCCTAACTTCAAAGCAAAAGATAATCCATTACCATGGCTCGATTGGGTATTGAACGGCGCTTCTCATGACAATTTCTTTGAGAAACGTGTTACAGAATATTCAGTCAACGGCATGGACGGTGATTGGGGTTGGGAAACACCACTAATGGACGTAACCTAATGAGTATAATCCTAGAAGAACGACGAAGATTCTTTACCGACTGCGGGATTTGCGAAAGCCAAACACTCGTCGAGGTAATCAATGTTGACGAAGAAGTAGTTTTCTGTCCAATGTGTGGAACCGAAGCTCTAACAACCGAAGTAGATCAAGACGAAATGTCCGATGTAGATAGAGCCGAAACAGAACTGTAACGCTTCTAAGTGCTACCTTAGGATAGACCTGAGCATGTCGACTGTCAATTACACCTAAACTGCTCACTTTATAACGACTAAATAGTTTCATCTTAATAGGTGATACTACATGAAACCATCGATATGCCTCTATGAGGGTCATGACACTAACATAACAGTGTATGACCCTAACACCAATTCTTTCTATATCTATGAGTTTGAACGCGTCTCGGGTGTTAAACATCATAACGTCAAAGAAATAAAAGACCTGCCTACGCAAAAACACACTGACTGTATCAATCAAATTCTAGATCATCTACTCGAAGTCCATGGCATTGAAAATGATTTCGAAACATTCATATTTAAACCTCTTTTTTGGGATCTATCGTATATCGACCGATCCGCTATAAAAGCTGATACTATCACATTCTCGGCTATCGATCATCATGACGCGCATTCGTGGTGTGCCTATGCACAATCACCCTTTGATAAAGCCGCTAGTATTAGTTGGGATGGATGGGGCGATAACACCTCATTCAAGTATTCCTGTTTCGACGGAATGAATCGTTATGGCGTAGAATCGAAAGCAAGCTATAGATTTTCTAACATATACACCGCAGTGGGGCTATGCATATCATATCTACATGGTACGTATGCACTCGACGTTCCGGGTAAGTTAATGGGGCTAACAGCATACGGAGAAACTAACGACGATTACGTCCGTTTATTCAAGCGAAGTATGCTAAGTGAATCGCCTATCGCGCCTTTAGAGGACTTGATACCAAAATTGCCTATCGTTAATTATAGAGAAGTATCTGTAAGTGAAAAGGCTGATAAACTCCACGCATTCAATATCGCTAAGTCTGTACAGGTCGCGTTCGAAGATGGTATCGTCGAAACTATACGTGACGAATTTATGCCTATGATTTCAAAACATGGAAATAATCTTATCATGTCAGGCGGCAATGCGTTAAATGTATTAGCTAACGAGAGAATAAAGCGAGAGTTTCCTGAGGTGAATATCTACATACCGCCTAACACTCATGACGGAGGGTTAAGCTTTGGTATTCTATACGAGCATTTACAAAGGAACGAATTCAGCCGCTCCTATAAATACGATGTGACTCGATCAGGACCAAGACTGTTCGACTATCTCGATATACCTCGAATCGTTCAAGAGAGACGAGCCAAGAAAGTTTCTGTAGATGATATCACAACATTATTAAAAGATCAAAAGATCATAGGAATGTGTATCGGTAATATGGAAGTTGGTCCTAGAGCGTTGGGCAATCGTTCTATACTATGTGATGCTTCTAATCCCAAGATGAAAGATACCCTTAATTGTCGGGTCAAGTTTCGAGAGTGGTTTAGACCGTTCGCGCCAATATGCAGAAAAGAGGATGCACACAAATACTTCTATTCACCTAACTTCGAAAACATGGAATGTATGCAATTCGTCGCTGATGTGAAACCTGAACATAGAACGTCTTTGTTCTCGGTAACACACTATGACAACACTGCCAGGCTTCAGGTAGTGACACCTAAGAGCAACAAACCAATACATGACATACTTACTGCATTCGATGGGGTGCTTATAAACACTTCCTTCAATGTCCAGGGCAAACCTATACTTAATAGACTATCGGATGCGCTCGATGTGCTGAGAGACACTGGGCTTGATCATGTGGTGGTTGAATACGAACAAGAATACTACTTATTCTAGGAGCTATATACTGCATGTGGAATTATAACGAAGAAGAGTTTGATCCGAGCGAAGAGTTTCTAAAAGACTATGTGGGCTTTGTGTATCGTATCACCGAGAAAGATACTGGTAGAATGTATATTGGTAAGAAACTGTTCTGGAGACCCAAGACTCTGCCCGTCAATAAAACGAGAAAGCGTAAAGTTAAATTGAAGGTAATATCAGATTGGCAGAAATACTACGGTTCGAGTGAACATCTCAAAGAGTCTATTGCAAGAACTGGTGTCGATAACTACCATCGTGAGATACTAAAATTATGTAGAACAAAGGGTGAATGCTCATACTATGAGGCTAAAATGCAGTTTGAGAATGATGTTCTGTTAGACGATATGTATTATAACGCATTCATAGGATGTAAAATTCACGCGAAGCATTTACCTAAAGATTAAATAACACTAAATAAGAGTATAATTTTAAACTCACATTCACGGAAGCAAACATGTTAAAGTTCTCTCAATATCTAGACGAAGGCGTAAATGATCCTGCTATATTTAAAGCAGTATTTCTAGCGGGTGGACCAGGTTCGGGTAAATCATTTATAGTAGGAAAGACTGGATTAACTTCTATGGGCTATAGAGTTAGTAATTCCGATGATGCATTCGAAGCGGGCTTAAAGAAAGCAGGATTAGAGATGAATCCCGAAAATATATTCTCTGTCAAAGGGCAAGAGCTTCGAGGTAAAGCGACCGCTATAACTGGTACTAGACAAACAATGTATATTAAGGGTCGTTTAGGTCTAGTTATCGATGGCACAGGCAAGAACATGGATAAAATGAAACAGCAAGCGAAGGATCTCAAAAAGCTTGGATATGACGTAGCTATGATTTTTGTCAATACTGACCTAGAAACTGCTATGACCAGAAATCGTAATAGAGCGAGAAAGCTTCCTGATGATATGGTTAAATCTTATTGGCAAGAGATTCAAAACAATATAGGTGCATTTCAAGCTTTGTTTGGTAAAAAGAACTTTCTTGTTGTTGATAATTCAGACGGTAAAGACTACAATAAAGAAACTCTTCGTGCGTACAAAGATGTACGAAAGTTCACTGAACGATCTCCTGAGAACCGTACAGCGATCAAATGGATTAAATCTGAGAAAAAGCAAAGAAATATAAAGAAATAGCTTGACAACAATCTAGTGTCCTGATATAATGCACTTAGAGAAAAAACAATGATTGAACTGATTAACAGCTAAAGGAAGTTAAGGTACCCTATGAACAAAAGTAAACGCTTAGAAATCTTTGAGATACTAGAAGTATTCGCTAAAACAAAATCTAAAGCAGACAAGATTGCGCTCCTCCGTTACTATAATATTATGGCACTCAGAGATGTCCTCCAAGGAACTTTCGATCCCGCTATTCAATGGAATCTGCCCGAAGGCAAACCCCCATATGTAGAGAATGACAATCATAATGCTCCTTCGACATTACTTAGACAACATAGATTTTTTAAATACTTTGTCAAAGGTGTTAATGAAAGCGAGAAGCTAACGAGAGTTAAACGAGAGAAAATGTTCATTGAATTACTCGAAGCTGTTCACCCCGAAGATTCTAAAATCATACTAGCTATGGTGTCTAAGAAAAGTCCTGTTAAAGGTCTTACTCTAAAAATCGTAACAGAGGCATTACCCGATTTGATAAGTAAATAAATTATATTATGTGAATTATAACTAAAACCCCCGAAGGAGTACGTCTATGGTAGAAGCATACAGTACAACGAGAATAGGGAAGCGCGATATGCGCGGACTTGGTAATTACATTCACAAACTTAAATCTAAGGGTAAGACTGACAAAGCCTATAAGATTGCGAGACAACAATTGAAGGCTAATACTCAATTCGAGTATACAACACAGACAAGGGGGTGATCATCTAGGCTACAGGCTCAAGGATGAGCCGTAGTCCCTCTTATACATAATTAGAAAATAGACTTAAAAAGAGAAGAAAATAGAATGCCAATCTACACAGTGAAACATAAAGAAACCGGAGTTGAGAAAGATGTTCTTATGTCGATTTCAGGGATGCAAGACTTTCTAGCTAAAGGTGAATACACGCAAGTCATAACAGCACCTGCGTTTATTACTCATACTGGTAACATCGTCAATAAAACTTCGGGCGACTGGAAAGATCATCTAAAAGCGATCAAACGAAACTCGACGGATAATAATACGATAAATGTTTAAGCATCATGGTTATAAACATAGATGCTTTCAAGGCGTACCATTAAGCGTTCTGCTCTAGCACGAACCTGATCTTTCCACCACCAACTATCGCGACCTTCTATTGCCGCTTGTTTCCAATCACCTTCGCATAAAGCTTTCTTAAAGTTTACGAACTTTGAAAGATTTGGTCGACCCATGTTAAACATCATGTTCACGCAGACTTCTTGAACCTCGTCGGGCCAGAGATTAAACTTAGGTCCATACAATCGAACACATTCCATAGATGCTATATGAACATCATTATCAAACGCTTGTCTCACACGATCTTCTGACACCTCAACACCTACAGGTAAACCGTACTCTTCGTCATTCTTTGTGATCAAGTGTCCTATACCAAATGTAGGATATCCTAGATGGTCTTTGTAGATATTATAAACCACACCTTCGTCAATTTCTAGCTGTTTTCTCAATTTTGTATTATCTTTCATTAGTGGCTTCTCTCCGCTTTTCTTGGTGAATAACTTTATTAGACATTTTTTAAACATACTTTATCTATAATGAAAATAAAAGCTTGACAGGCGCATTGAATCGTATATAATAGCAATTCATTAACGAAACAGAGTGAGGAAATTATGAACAACTCTAACCTAATTGAATATCGTCTAGTTGAATACCGTTTATCTAACAGCTTCGAGACTAGAACAGTAACAGGCGAAGACTTTATGACTCATGTATGCGAGTCGGTGACTTGCGAGACTATAACACTCGCTAACGGTTTAGGGTGTTTGGTAATAACTAAACACATAAAATAAGGAGATACGTAATGAACAGCGATGAATTTCACGAAGGTCATTCAATAGCCACTTGGGCTAGATTTGCAAATGCGCGATGTATGACCGAGCGAGAGGTTTTTAATCTTGATGGTCTAGAGAACGCTTCAAGGGAATTCATGGATCGACTTTTAGATAGCATTAACCTTTGGTAAATTAATGCTTGACATCCCTTGTGACCTTGATATAATAGTACTTCATTAACCAATGTAGAGAGATAAGATTATGGCTAAATCACTAATACTTGTTGTTCAGACCCAACACTCAGAAAACTATGGCGCACATTGTTGGGACGGTGAAGGTAACTGTCCTCAGCGTTGGAAGTTTAAGGGTGGTGACACCTATGTTGTATCTGACGCGAAGGATACTGACAAGTTTCGTGACTTGGTTTCTAGTTCGATAGTCTCGGCAGATGATTACTATTCAGAAAGCATCCTCGACATTAAGGTGATGGCTGTATCAGATTATGTCGAGAGTGAACATGTAGAACACTGGGAAAGCCCAATCTTTCTTCGTTACACTGGTAAACACGGCTCTAATGCGTTTTTCGCGAGAACCGAAAAAAGCAACGATTATATGAAGCATTTTACTGCCAGACGTTCGAGTTGGGTACAATCTGATGGTGAAAGACGAGACTTTTCTTTTTCGTTTCTAGGAAGAAATGGCTCTTGGATGACTAGCGAAGAACTTTCAGTAATAACAGAGGGAGTAAGAAATGAGCGAATATAAAAGTAAAGAAAATAATTATTTTTTTGGTCACAAAGTTCGCCGCACTGGAGATGGTGATCGAGTTTATATAACAATGCCCCGATGGGAGTGTGGATGGTACTGGAGTTTTGGTAATCTTGTTAGTAACATAGGCAATTCACCGCAACCAAATGAGACTTCTAATCTAGCTAACTACCGAGACGCTAGAAAGCTCTGCATGTATGACACGTTAAAAGCAGATTATGCTTTATGTGAACCTTTGCGAAATGATGATAACTTATGGAAGTTTTGCGAGTTGACTTATTCTTGCATAACTCTAAAGAATGCCGCGGAACTTTATTCGCGAGGTAGTAATCACGCGTATTCCCTTTCTGGTCGTATAAGGAATGAGGCAGAGTCTGTCAGACTCAATAATGTAGTCCTGCCAGCCCTATTCACGGAGATTGAATCGATCTTTATCAAAAAAGACCAGCCTTTTCTAGATCACGAAGCTGTCAATAAACTCGTTAACCCCCGCAATTATATTTGACAACTACGATTAAACCTGTTACTATTTAAAAATCAACTAAAATAAGGATATTATATTATGACAATTAAAAAAGATGCTAAAATTGAAGTGAAGATTCGCGACCGATTTTGTTCGGAAGTCAAAGACGAGTGGTTGTATAACCGCAATGCAGTAGTCGAAGGTCGTCTATGCAAGGAAGCTTGTGAAGAGATCGAAAGATTGCGCAAAATTGAGAGTAAGTTTAGAGAATTACAACATAGCATCTGGAAGGCAGATAAGGGTATGATAGACTCGGTGATCAGAGATTTAGGTCAAGTCGAAGTTAATTTTCCGAGTGTAGCACTCGATTTTGAATCGATTATGCCCTCAAAACCAATGAATAGTTTTCCTACTAAGATGGGTCCCGAACTAACCGCCTTATCAGAGTTGTATAAAGTTGTTGCTGTAGAGACAGAAGAAAGAGCCCGGACTGCCGTGACGAACTACGAGGCGAAAACAGAAGAATCGCGTGAAGCTCTAATTAATACACTGAAACGATTCAACGAGGCTTTAAAAGAAGCTGGTGTACGGTACCCGTTTTAAACTCACAGTAAGGATATTATATTATGAAAGGTGTTAATGGAGCAATAGGTGCGCCTACTGAAACAGGAACGTGGGATACTCGCTCATATCAAGATGTTAAAATGCATAAAAGCAAAGAAGTGACATACCATTGCAATGGGCAAGGATTCGCCAATTTAGCCGACGCACGAGTTTATAAGAAGAAGAAGAACATTATGTATGGTTATGTGAAACACACTATCGAAGAACGGACTGTATCACATATAGAAATATGTTCAAGTCGGTATGTGAGTTAGATTATATATAGTGTATGCCTTTAAAAGAATACATTGAACCATGGAAAAAGTTACCTTTCCTTTTTACTGACACTAATGTCGTAGATTGGAAAGGTACCATTGGCATGGGAGATATTCTTTTCGGGTTAAATGCTGTTCATATGCTAACACACTTGGCTAGAAAAGAACGAGATATAGAATTCACTACGATGAATGTCCACTGGGTTCATGGACCAGACCACCTTCACCACTTCGAAGACCCCGAAACTATTATAGAGCGAACTGACTACCTTCACTCGTTTTATCATGATCATACCGCAGTGCGTATTAATCACGTATTCGACTCTGATGATAAAGAACTTTCAAGACTGAGACATAGAGGATTGCAACGTAAGTCTGGCGCAAGAGATGTGCTTGACGGAGTTCCTTCGTGGATATTTCGTAGAGATTCCTGGAGAGATTCTAGTGATAGTAACAAGATTACTTTTTGGAGACCCTACGCACTAAATGCTGAGATACCGAAGGGATGGAAAAGGACATTCAGTCCCGCAGATTGGGAAAGAATGTTGTCTATTCTTAGAGATCAAGGCTATGATCTTGTTGAATTGTCATATAGAACACCTGTACGTGAGGCGATGTATCATATCAATACTTCTAGATTTTGCATATTCTATGATGGTATGTGGCAGTATATAGCACGAAATTTATGTAAGCCTGTTATTGCATTAGGTGATAACGGCATTATTAACGTACATAATCCACAGGGGGTGAACTTTAAGTTTCCCACTACAGATAAACGAGGCGAATCTATATTCACCTATCTAACTGATTTACCGAGAACACAGAAGCACATGGATGGTCGAGCAAAGAAGTATCGAGATTTTATCACGAACGAGTTGAATTTGTGATAGGGTTAGTGTATACTACAGAATCCTATATAAGAGAATAGTATGAAAATCGATAGAGCAGTAATAGAGATTGTCGGAGCTTGTAACTTCTCTTGTACGATGTGCCCGCAGGATAAGCGCAACGAACAGGGTGGTCGGCACAAAAACTTTCTCCGTAAAATGAACTTGCTTGAGTTTGAAAATTACGTTAGTGATTGCGCTAAACATGGTCTACGCGTAGTGAATCTCGACGGTTCGGGAGAAGCCACTGTTAACAGACAACTTCCTGAATACATTAAGATCGTCAAGAGATATGGCGCTGAGTGCGTGATCTTCTCAAACGGCTTTAAGATGCATGGCAAGTTTATGCAGGACTGCGTGGACGCTGGATTAGACTTCTTTAGATTTTCGTTTATAGGCTCTGATTCAGCCGAGTATGATAAGTGGATGTATAATACTAGAGGATCTAACTTCGATTTCATTAAAAAGAACATACGCGAGATGCGAGAATATGTTAAAACGTCTGGATCAAGCTGTACAGTCGCGACCTATCATCTAATCACTGATAACGATAACATGGAAGTTCAGCTTGAAAAATATAAGAAAATTGTTGAGGAACTAGATGTCAGGACTGAAATCTGGAAGATGCACAACTGGTCAGGCGTTTATGACATAGAGGATAATGCTAGAGAAGGTAAAACGAAAACCTGTGGTCGACCATTCTCACCTGATGTTGTGATAAGATCGGGTGGCTTAGACGGTAAAGTGGGAGCGGTAGCTCCTTGCTGTCAAGTATTAGGTCGTGACGAAGAGGCTGTTCTGGGTCATTGTTCAGAGAATACGATTGAAGAGATATGGGATGGACCTGCATACACTGAGTTACGCGAACAACACACTTCAGGTAATTATCCAGACTATTGTAAATCGTGTGATTTCTTACTTGATGATCCAGAAGTTCTAGTTTACAGTAATCACGAAAGAGACTTACATAAAATGTATGGTACTGAATTCAACTTGGATGATTTTAGAGTATGAGCAAACCCGATGTACACATGATTGCCATGTCAGAAAACGAAATTTCTATGCACTATCGCGACTACGTGCTTCCTTCATGGAAAGACGCGGGATATAACGTAGTGGAATTTGAAGCTATTGTTCCTGATGATCTGAGTAGTCTCGGGCGTATAATTCCTTTGGGTGATAAGACGCGAAGAAATAAAGTCGTGGGATTTACTGATACCGAAAAAGCAGTTTGGTACAGTCACTATAGCACATGGATGCTCTGTCGAAAACTCAATAAACCTATCATAGTTATTGAACATGATATATTGTTAGAACATAACGAAATAGATTCTGAGGTATTTAACTATGACATTGCATGTCTATCTCATGTCACGCGCAATAATGGTGATCACGCAAAGTTAGCCGGTGGTGCGTACTACATTACTCCGAAAGGCGCGAAGAGGCTTTGCGCAATTAAAGATCATAGGGATTTGATCACTTATAACTCGGACGCTTGGATTCATAGTCAATGCGACAAATACGGTAAATGGTTTATGATGACAACGATACAATATCAAGACCCTAAAATAGGTGTTACAGTGGAGCATTTAAAATGAAGAAAATGATATACCAAGTATCTGTTGGTCCAAGATCGACACTCTATGATGCGTGTATTAAAAGCGTAGCCGCATATTGTGATCGCCATGGATTCGAACATGTTGTACAAACATCGCCTAAGCTAAGAATCGCACCTGACATATTTGATACAATGAGAAGCCCTGAGTCATACGGCAAATACGGTGGATATTTACCCATCTATGAAAAGGAGAATGCATTTAACTATATCAATGACTTTGATCAGATAGCAATTATCGATGCAGACATATTCATTCGCGAAGATGCTCCGAGTGTGTTCGACGATTTGACACCGGGGTGTGCTTTTGGTGCAGTGATCGAGCGCGAGATGCCTCTGGTGCCCGCTTATCAAAATAAGATTATCAGTTATAGTCAGATGCAATATGCCACATTACATAACGAAACAGATTTTAAGCCTAATAAATTGGGATATGAATTTGCAAACATGGGTATGATTGTGTTAGACTGTAAGCTGTTCAATGGCAATTATCTGAAGAATCGAAGTGCAAGAGAGTTCCTAGAAGCACCTGAGTTCAAGCGATTCATCGATGGCATAGGTTGTTGGAAGTGGTCTACGGATCAAACATTACTAAATTTTTATATCAAGAAGAATAAAGTACCGTTCGCTAACATGTCTCATGTATGGAACGGGCTTTACACTGCTAACGCTAAGATCAGTGAATGTAATTTCATACACTTTTTCTTAAAAGATAAACTGCCTGATAGAGGTGAATCGCTATTTAATTCAGACTCTTCTCTTTCAGAAAACTATGTTGTTGTTGAGAGACTAATTAATGTCTAAGTCGCAGGCTAAGTCATACGAAGAAAAGACTCAGAAGTATAGCACCTGGGGAGATAAGCTCCTCCAGCATGCCGATCTCTTAGCTTCTATACAAGTCGAAGATAAGTTTAAGCCTGTCACGATTCAGCTATCGTTGTGTGAAATGTGTGACAGTGATTGCCCATTCTGTTCGGTCGCGGCTAGACCTCTGAAGAGTTTCATACCTTGGGAGAAAGTTAAGAAGCTTCTACTTGATTTTAAATCATTAGGTGCTAAGAGTGTAGAGATAACAGGCGGTGGTAATCCATTACTGTATCGAGATAAAGCTGAGAAAAAGAATATCAACGATGTGATCAGATTTGCTAGTGAAGAGTGTGGATTCGATATTGGTATTATTACGAACACTGCGAAGTTAGAACGACATTTATCTCCTGAAATATATCCGTTTATCAATTGGCTTCGCATTAGCTTGATCAAGATAGACGAGGGTAAGAGTTGGGAACAATATGATTTCGGATCATTCCCTAGACATAAATTAGGATTCAGTTACATTATCTACGATAGCACAAACGGTATACCCGATGAATTGTCAAGAACTAATAAGGCTTATCTAGGAACTACAGTAGAAAGTATCGAAAGAATAGCGAGTTTGATAGAAGCTAATCCTGAAGTTAAGTTCTGTCGTATCGCAGGAAATTGCTTAATATCTTCGCACAACACTGAGATACGAGGTAAGTTCGGTAGTGTTATTGAAGCACTAGATAAACATAACAAGTTTTTTATCAAAGAGATATGGGACCAAGACAAAGCTTTCGGTGACGGTTGTTATGTCGGTCTTGTTCGCCCGTACGTAGCACCTCATCCACAAGGAGGTGAGTATCAAATTTATATTTGTACTAGTCACGTATTAGAGAATCGCATATATGATATGGATTATTCTCTTGGATCTATTGACAACGTGGTTGATATATGGTATAATGCTAATCAGCGATATGCAAAGACAGGAAATCCTTATGAGATACGCGGTAACTGTGGTGATGATTGGGATAAGTCTTGCGTTAAATGTTTTTATTACAACAACAACAAGCTACTGCACACCGTAGCACAACCTATGGAAGACCCGAACTTTCCTTAAATATGAACAATATAGTACACGTAGTTTTTATGTTATGGCTGTCGTTATCGATAGAAGCAGATGACGATTTATATGGAGCATTGCGATCACTGAAATTAGTGGAGCAATCAAAAAAGGTGATATTATTATGATACACGATTACATATTTGATGTAGACGGAACACTCACTCCAAGCAGAGGAACTATGGATCCTCGCTTCGAAGAAGAGTTCATCGCATTCGCAAATACCCACAGAGTCTTCTTAGTTACAGGAAGTGATAGAGCGAAGACACTAGAGCAAGTAGGCAGTGCCGTTTATAATGCTTGTATTAAAGTGTTCAACTGTAGTGGAAATGACGTTTGGATGAAAGATAATAGAATACTCTCTAGCGTCTGGCAACTACCCGAAGAAGTTAGAGCCTTCTTGTCAACAAAACTAGAAATGAGCGCATACCCACTACGCACAGGAATACACTTCGAAGACAGAACAGGTATGTGTAATTTTAGTGTTGTTGGTCGTAATGCGACCCAGACCGAACGGACACATTACTATGAGTATGACTGCCAAACTAAAGAACGCGCCAAGATTGCCAAAGAACTGAATGAGAAGTTTCCGACATTACAAGTAGATGTAGGTGGAGAGACTGGTATTGATATATTCCCAGAAGGATACAATAAGGAACAGATCCTAAAAGAGTTTGCTACTACCGAACAGATAAAGTTTTACGGAGATCGTACAGATCCAGAGGGGAATGATTATCCTATCTCCAGTAAGTTAAACCCCAACCAAGTATTTACGGTTAGTAGTTGGCAAGATACACGGGAGTTATTATTATGAGTGAATTTGGTGAAGATTATTACGCGTCAAATAACTATAGCGATTATATGCAACGAGGTGATCGCTATCTAAGAACAGCGGATGAAATTGTCCAACAACTAGAATCTCTTGGTCTTAATAAAGAAGGTCTGATCTGCGATTTCGGTTGTGCCGTAGGATTTCTTTCTGCTGGATTAAAATCTGTTCAGAAAAACCCTGTTTACGGTGTTGATGTTTCAGCGTATGCGAGAGGAGTGTGTGAGAGAAAAGGCATTACCGCACTCAAAGAGATAACTGACAGCCAACACTCGGTAGTATTTTCTCTTGATGTGTTCGAGCATCTATCTAGTTCCGAGCTTCATGATATGTTTTCTAAACTAAAAACAGAGTGTATTGTATTTCGTATGCCTGTCGTGGTCAATTCAGGCGAAGATTATCCTCTCGCTGTCTCTCGCGCTGATCCTACCCACAAGATTAGATGGACAAAAGATGAATGGCGTAGTTTCTTTAAAGAATATGGCTTCATGTCTCTCGACTTAAACCTTCACACAATATATAACTCCGATGGAGTCTTCACAGGAATAGCGATTAAATTATGAAAAAAATAACGGATGTAATGGACGATATGTTTAATGACAATAGAATGATTAGAACATTTATGAATAAGTTGCCTGTACCACCAGCCTATGAGCAAAAACATAGACAACTCCAGATTCAGTTGGCTAGATTGGCACAAGATGAACTTGACTCGTCAAAGGTACATAAAGCACTATTCTCTGAACATCGCCAGTTGACGTTTAAGTATGAAGCTGTTAAGAATTCTTATGAACAGAACGAATTCGATCTTATTAGTTTATATAAGACGATGTGGAAAAATCGAACCGGGGAGACTCCCAAAACTATATCGTATGATCTATACAATAGACTAAAAGAACTTTATGTTATGAGCCCTAGATTGATTAAATACGAAATGCCAGTAATTGCAGTCGACCGTGCAACGATTCTAATTACTTCTAAATTGTCCCCTGTTGAGTGGGAAGAAATGCGAATGTTAATTTTTGGCGTGTCTCATGGTAAACTAGTTCTTCCGGACTTTAGTATGAAATTGGTTGATACGTATTATGTCAACTCATAATTCATTTAGAGTAGAGCGAATCATTACCCCGCACGAAGTTAATATATTAAAAGATAATTTCAATAAATTAACGCCTCGACTCGCGCACCAAGATTACAACTTGTTTGATGTTGATAAGCGATTGATCGATGACTATAGCCATCCGATTCTTCGAAAGATAGATAGGCATGTCGATCTTAAACCTATGTCACATTATTTCGTCAAGTATGGCGAAGAAGGATTCACTAGTCTACACACCGACGATGATGGTGTGGTTAAACTAACAGTAGTTACTTTGATCGAGGATACTGATCTAGTTGGGGGCGAAACTTTAGTTATTGATCGTTACATGAAATCAGCTAGACCGAAAAATAAGTATGCGAAACGTGGAAAGATGGTTAATGCACCGATTGGTCAAAGTAAGATACCTGTTATAGCTAAGATGAAAGTTGGTGAATCAGTCATATACGATAACAAAGTCACTCACGGTGTGTGCCAAGTTGAAAGAGGATCACGCTTAGTTCTTGTAAGTTGGTATATGGCACACGATGAAATGTAATATAATATATGTCGCAGGTCATCCTCTATCTGAAAAATGTCGAAAATTAACTGAGGATAGTCTTAAATACCACAGTTATGATTATGAATCTATAAAGGGTGTCACCCCCGATACGATTATCGCGAGTGATTTTCCCTTTCCTAATCTTATACTAGGAAGATTGTATGACTTCTATATTACTGGTCAAGATAGGAAATATGTTGTCAAAAAGAGTTGTTTGTTTAACAATCTCAAATTCGCGCAAAGAGTCATTGAAGCTGATGAACCTATGATATTTCTTGAGCATGATACGATAGCTGTATCGCGTCTGCCCGACTTTGACTTTGACGAGTTCTGTATGCTATCATATGACTATGCATTCAAAGCACCTACCGCATTAGCGAAGGCGCCATATGATAGCTATAACTTATACAGTAAAAGAGGGGTTCATGATTTTCCGAGCAATTATCCTTTACGATACTATAAGCCCACAAAGTATAAAGGTGAGATCATGACTCCGGGCACCGCAGCCTATGCGCTATCGCCTAAAGGTGCGAAGAAGTTATTACAAGCCGCTAAAAAAGGCATAGAGCAATCCGACTTTATTATTAATTCTGGTACACTGAGACTTCAGCATTTAAGTCCTAGCCCGTTTCGTTACCAAAGCGTGAATCCAAATTTATCACATATATTATAAGGCAATACAATGACTGGAATTGAAGGATATGTAATTACGATAGATGGACATGAGCCGTCGGAGAGTGCTTACTCAAGATTAGTTTCGAGTTCTTCCCAGACTTTCGGAAACACGTTCACTCTCCGCAAGTTTTCAGCTATCACACCAAAAGATGATGTGTACGCTATAATGGCTAAACATACTATTGGATGGAATTATCCGGATATGGGTCAGGGTAGTCATCTATGCTACGATACAGGATTACTTAAATCTCCGTATCAATCAGAGGTATTAGAGAAAAGAATAGCTTGTTTTCTATCTCACTATGAACTATGGTGCAAATGTTTTGATACACAGCAGGCTATGCTAATCTTCGAACATGATGCTATATTCACGAGAAAGCTCCACCTTGACGTTTTGCAACTTTCGGGGTATGATGTCATTGGACTAAATGATCCTCGAGGCGCGACACGAAGATCCAATATGTATCACAATGCATCCAAAAAGTATAACGGTGTCGGACCTGCACCAACAATAGACGATATAAATGTGCCTCAAGGAATTGCGGGTAACTCTGCGTACTATATAAATCCAAAGGGTGCAAGAAGATTGATCTTAAATGTATCGGAATATGGTGCTTGGCCCAACGATGCGATAATGTGTAGACAGCTAATGGGTGGTAAACTAGGTCAATTGCATCCTTATGTAACAGCAATTCAACAAGGAATAGTTTCGACTACGGTGTTATGAAATCATATGTAATCACGATAAAGGAATTACCGGAATCAGTTAAAGCCGCAGAGCGCATGATAGCCTCTGCTCCTGAGTATGATATTCAAAGGTTCGATGCGATTGTACCATCAAACAATCCAAAGCAAATTCTTGCTGACAATAATATTCCTGTTGGCTGGTTTAAAGAAAAAGGTTCTTACATTGATAACTGCATAGCCGCTTTTCTTTCTCACTGGACACTCTGGCAAATGTGTGTACGAGATGGTGAAGAGTATCAGATTTTCGAACATGATGCTGTAGCAGTGATGCCTATTCCTCGACATATAAATTATCAAGGATGTATTAATCTAGGCGCACCAAGTTACGGTTCACAAAACCAATGTACAATTCTTGGTGTTAATCCTCTAACAACTAAGCGGTATTTTCCTGGCGCACATGCATATAGATTAAAGCCTCGTGCGGCTGAGTCGTTAGTAGAGATGGCATATGAATATGCACAACCAACTGACCTTTTTCTAAACTTATCCTTCTTCCCATGGCTCGAGGAGTTCTATCCTCATCCTGTAGAGGCTAAAGATACGTTCACGACTATACAGAAAGTTGATGGTTGTACTGCAAAGCATAATTATGGAGAAGCATATGAAATCATCGAATTTTGATAGATGTTTTATAACAGGATGCGATGCTAATACGGAGTGGATGCTTCCTTGGTTCTTAAAGCACTATCTAAAGCATAACGATACTCCCATAGTGTTTGCTGATTTTGGTGTAAGCGATGCTACTCGCGCATGGATAATGCAGGTGAGTGAATTTTCTGATTACATTCCAATGGAGAAACAGCGAACAAACGGTTGGTTCTTAAAGCCTGCGGCTATGCTTAACTATCGAGTGACAGAATTGTGTTGGCTTGATACTGACATTCATGTTCTTGGTGATCTATCAGGCGTGTGGAATCATGTTGGTCATAACAAGTTGGGTATGGTTCAAGATCATCCGTGGTCATTACGAAGAAAAGAAACATGGCATAACTCTGGTGTTGTTGCGATAAAGGGTAAGCCTGAGATACTTCGAAAATGGGCTATTGAATGTCAGAAAAACGAAAGAGAAGCGGCTCTTGGTATGGGTGATCAAGAAATACTTCATGACATGATAGGAAATGACCCACTATCACGCCTCTCATTTATCGACGATATTCCAAACATATATAATTGGTTACGTATACAACTGATAGACGGGCAAGACAATGCTAACAAACTAGCGATGCATTGGACTGGTGCTAAAGGCAATGATCAAATTAGGAAGATAATGTATAATGAGTAAGAAAGTATTCCATGTTTTAGGCAATGGTGATAAAGCGAGTTACTATCTTGAGGAAAATCGAGTAGGAACAAAACTTCTCTGTAATATGCCTCCATTCGAAATGCCGCCAGATGACGTTTACGGTACATGTATGGTCGATTTTAAAATGATGATGGCACTCACCGAAGGTTCTGTTAGACTTGATCAATACATGTGGATTCTAGGCACTCGTCCTCGCGAATGGATGTATCAACGATCTGACTTTCACATGAAGTATGCAACAAACATTAAAGAGTTCTATACTCACGTGCCTAAATATGCAGGCAACGCAACCAACTTTAATTGCGGTCACATGGCAGTTCACTATGCCGCGAGTAAAGGTGCTGAAGAGATTAACATGTATGGATTCGATACCATATTCGATTTCAATATGAGAAGCGTAACCGATCTAGTTTTATCGAGCGATAGAACACAGCAAAACAACTATAGATTGCTAAACAACTGGAGACCTGTTTGGCGTGATATCATGCGAGAGTTTCCTAACACTAAGTTTATTCTACACCACAACCATGACGGCTTGAAGATCCCTTTGCTTGACAATGTAGAAGTAAAGGTGTATAATGATGCACTTAGCAACCCACAACAAAGAGAGGACAAAAGTGATATATCTGATGGTCGCGGTATGGATCAACAAGCTATCGAACCCGGTGTTTCGATCAAAAGCACGAAATAAACTATTGCGTTTTTCTCGCGTTTGTGTTATAATGGCTATATGCTAATACACTATGGAAATATATTATGTTTGAACATGTTACAGATTTTAAATTAGACTATGGCGACCTCGAATGCGAAACTCTTCCTACAGGTCGTACATACAAAACACCAGACGGTGAGAAATACCCTTCAATAACAACTGTATTGAGTGTTAATTCGGGTGACTCTATCGCTAAATGGCGCGCTCGTGTTGGTAACGAAGAAGCTGATAAGATTTCATTTAGAGCCTCAACGCGTGGTACACTCGTCCACGAAATCATCGAAGACTATATCAACAACACCGAAGACTACGCTAAAAAGTATATGCCTAATATCATTGCCAATTTTCTTGATGTTAAGGATATCCTAGATAGTCGTATAGGTAAAGTTTACGCGCAAGAAGTACCTTTGTATTCTGATCATTTAGGCATAGCGGGTCGTGTTGACTGCGTGGCTGAGTTTGACGGCAAGTTGTCGATCATCGATTTCAAAACATCTACGCGCACAAAGCTCCGTAAGTATGTTTTGAATTATTTTCAGCAAGAAGCCTTCTATGCAATTGCTTGGGAAGAACGTACTAAGTTACCTATCACGCAACTGGTTACTATTATCGCTGTAGACAACGAAGCACCTCAAGTCTTTATTGAACACCGCGATGTACATGCGCCAGAGTTAATTAAAACAATAGCCAAATATAGAGAGAAGAAAGATGCCGAACAAAGAAGTTTCTGAATCAGCCGAGTATGAGAATTTCGTGGGTCAGACAGAAGTACCCGTAGATAATGAGCCTGCCAGTCTCGCGGAATTTGCTGGCATGGAAGATCCTAAGAAAGAATGGAAGAAAGAATGGGTCGGTATGCCCGAATATGTTCAGGAAGATAATCCTACATATAAGACTATATCAATGCACTTTCGCAACCAAGAAGACTACGAGGAGTTCGCTAAGTTGATAGGGCAACCTCTGACTAAGAAGACGAAGAGTACATGGTATCCTAGATTAGACCGAAGCGCAAATTCACTACTACGATGGGTTGAAGATTAAATGATCGAAAGAATATACATACCGACTGTTCGAAGATGCGACAATCAAATAACATTTAACAATCTTCCTAAAGAGTTGCAAGAAAGGGTTGTGATGGTTGTAGAGCCAGGCGAGAGGCATCTGTACGACTATCCGTGTGAGTACCTTGAGATACCAGAGAAGCTAGTAGGTACTTGGACACAACTAGCAGAAACTAGATTGTTCATTCATAAACATGCAGGAGCAATTAAGTATTGTGTAGCCGACGATGATATAAAAATTCGAAGAAGAAACGCTAAGTATTGGACTGGTCAGTCTAACATGGAAAAGTCTAAGCGAGATGCGACCGCAGAAGAAATGCTTGATATGTATGAAACTGTGGATAAGTGGTTTGACGAGAGGGCTATTGGAGTTGTTGGTCTTTCTGATTCGGGAACACCACCTGCGAGTAACGAGTATGAGGACACTAAAGATGTTTACTCCTATGTATTCTACGATGGAAGAATGCTTTCAGAGGTTATCAATGACATGGATATATGTTCGCTGAGAATTGCTGAAGATGTGTTGTTTCTCTTTGAGGCACTGTCCAGAGGAATAAACACTAGAAAGTCTACAGAGTGGATGTATGATAATCGAAGTATGGTACAAAAAGATTTATCAGATACCCGAGAAGTTTGGACTGGTATGTTTAAGAATGTAGAAGATAGACCTGTTAATTATTATCAGAGTGAAGCACACTATGATGCTATGCGATACATTCAAAGCAAGTATCCACACGGCGTTAAGATTTTCGAAAAAGACGGCAAAATGAAAAATAGAAAATATTGGAGGAAGGTATACCAACCTCGGGATACATCTAACTTAACGGAGTTCTTTTAATGACTGATGCACGTTACCCGATATACATTATTTCGAAGGGTAGATCAGATTCGATGGTATCTTCAAACTCATTAGCGAGAATGAAGATACCTCACTACATATCAATAGAACCTCAAGATTGGGATGATTATGAGAAAGCACTTGATAAATTTGGTACTCGCGATTTTGTTACTCTTCTATTACTTCCCTTTAGCAACCACGGAGATGGTCCGGGTCGCGCTAGGAATTGGTGTTGGGATCATTCTATTACTTTGGGTGCTAAACGCCATTGGGTTCTGGACGATAATATCGCTGACTTTTATCGTCTACATAATAACCAAAGAATACGAATAGAGAGTTCTGCATTCTTTAGACCTATGGAAGATTTTGTTGATCGCTACACTAACGTAAAGATTGCAGGTCCACAATATAGATTCTTCTGCGCCTCTAATCAATCGTATCCTGCTTATGTAAAGAACACCCGAATCTATTCATGTCTGCTTATTGAGAATGATTGTAAACACAGATGGCGTGGTCGTTACAACGAAGATACTGATCTTAGTCTTCGAGTGATGAAAGATGGTGACTGTACGATCCAGTTCAATGCGTTCCTTCAAGGTAAAATGCCTACGCAAGCTTTGAAGGGTGGTAATACTGCTGAGTTTTATCATAAAGAAACTGGGCTAGATGAAAATGGTGTTGCTATTCAATCTGGTGAGCTTGTTAAATTCGAAGGTAAATACAATGCCGCAGGTACTGTAGCAAAGTCGCAGATGTTGGTTGACATGCACCCAGATGTAGCTACAATGGTATGGAGATATGATCGTTGGCATCACCATGTCAACTATGATTCTTTCAAGAAGAATACGCTAAGGAAAGTTGATGGTCTTGTAGTACCGAAGGGTATCAATAATTACGGAATGAAATTAATTAATAATTATGGAGGAAAGTAGAGTTATATGAATATACGAGACGCGACAAAGGCGATGCATGATAAGGTAGAGGAAACACCCTTTGCTATAAAACTGATGACCGGTAAATTGTCGAGGCAGGAATACTTCAATTATCTTAAAGTACAGCGACACATTTTCTCTGATATGGAATATCGTTGGAACTATGACATTTTGAATGGACTCGCTCGAACGACCAAGATAGATGCCGATATTGATGAAATGTTACGAGGTGACCAACCTCTCGAAAACAATGATTTTGATGCTACACTCATGCTTGAAATATGCGAATATAGCCACTTCATGGGCATATGCCGTGATCCAGTAAGTGATCCAGTAACAAAACTTTATACAAAAGACTATGAGATCGCGAACATATATCTAAACTATATGGGTTTAATGTTCGGTGGTGGTATTGCGGCGAAGCTAGGATACACCACTGAAGGTAACATTTATAACTTCGAGTGCCGAAATGAATTGATAAGATACATTCGTAGCTTAGACGTAAACGCTGATATTGTTAATGAAGCTTTTCAATACCATATAAACATTTTTGAGGCTTTGGATAACCAATGAGTGTACTCTGGAAAAAACTGCACGAATTTTCACATTCACTTGAGACCATCATTCATCACGGCTTAGGTGATTGTGACGAGTTTACAGTGACTTACGATAACACCGTTGTTGAGAATGGCATTCATAAAAATGTTATGTTTCAGAGCGAGAAGTTAGATTTAGGTCATATCTCTATTATTGATATGCGAGAGAAGCGCGGTATGTGGATGATGCACTTCGCATGTTTCGCTGACGGTGATTATCCTATGCCTATATTCGGCTTTGATATTATTTGTGGAAAGAACAAGGTTACTGGTTGTTTTCATGATGTATCACCTGTTGGAGTTAAGAGTCAAGCAGAACAGGATTTTCGCGAGAACGTGAAAGAGTATGTTCCTGAAAGGACTAGAGAGTTGCCTCCTTGGGCAAAAGAAATCTTCTCTGACAGTATGCTCGTTCAAGGTGTCACTAAGAATGAAGATGACATAGACAATCTAACAAGAATAGGATTAGCCAATCTAACGTCTTGGATAAGTGAGTTGTCAAGTAGAGATGAAATGCAAAATTGCATGACCTATCGAAATGCCTTATCGAAGTATTGTTATAATCAGCTTCAGAATACTAACTCAAAGAATGTAATGATATCATTAGGATTAGAAGAAAGTTATGTCGATAAATTTAAACGTGTCCAGTTCCCCTATTAAAAAAGCTCTATGGTATATCACAGGAATGGCTAGTCTAGTACTAGCCTATATCGGCTTTATCACTCCTGGTATTCCATTCTCTTGCTTCCTAGTATTCTCTGCATATTGCTTCAGTAAGTCTTCGAAGAAAATGCACGACTGGCTATACAATCACAAGTGGTTCGGTCCCTTTCTCACAAACTGGATGGAATATAAAATATTTCCCACACCCATGAAATACTCGATGGTCATTGTCATGTCTTCGAGCGTAATCATTCTCTGGTTCACTACTGAGAGTTTAAAAGCTGTACTCTGGAGTGGTGGTTTTATGTTTCTTGTCGCGTGTTGGGCATGGACATATCCAGGATCAAAAAAGGAATGGGACAAAAGAAATTCAAAAAAAGCTTGACAGTCTTTCTATGTGTTGTATAATAGTACTTCATTGATTAGAGAGATAAGATTATGAAACGACAACTAACTAACGCAGAAGCCGTTACTAAATTCCATAGTGCTAAGGAGATGGGTGACTTTAATACAGAACTGGCACTAGCGAATGATAACTCACGTATTGCGAAAAGAGAGTTAGACGAAATCATATGTCAGTTTCAGGATTCAGGCGTAGCTGATTGGTCCTATAGTATGCTTGAGTCAAAGCTCGAAACATTCCGTTACCGGACGCTCGATTATGCCACTGACATGCGCACACTTAAAGTTTTGGAAAAGAAACGTGACGAGATTTTATGGGGTCTTGGTCTTTAAAAGCTTGACATTATCTCCCAATGTGATACAATGGTTTCATAGAGATAATGATAAACGAATGAACCGAACATGGAGAAAGGAGATAGTAATATGAAAGAATTTACGGATAAAGAAATACTTGATTTTGCTAGGAAGAATCTAGTGTTTATAACGAATGATTTTGGAGAGATTCTACTGTCCAGAGTGCTATGTGATGTTGATGATGTTATTGGCAATGTTGGTATTGTTGACGGTGATGTTAATATTGTCAGCGGTAATGTTAATGGTAATGTTGGCGGTAGTGTTAGTAATGTTGACGGTAATGTTAATACTATTAACGGTGATGTTGATATTGTCAGCGGTAATGTTAGATTAATCAACGGTAATGTTGGTATTGTTGACGGTGATGTTGATATTGTCAGCGGTAATGTTAGATTCATCAACGGTAATGTTGGTATTGTTGACGGTGATGTTGATACTGTTAACGGTGATGTTAGTCTTGTCAGCGGTAATGTTGATATTGTTGACGGTGATGTTGACTGTAATGTTAATACTGATGACTTATGAAAGAGATATTCGACAGAGTAAAGACACACTTGCGCCAGCGGCAAGGTAAGTCAGTAGTAGAGGCTCATTTAAGGGAGCACAATCTTAATGCACTAAGAAAAGGGGATAAAAAACTGACAGCCTCATTCGTTGCAATTGATGATTGTAATGACTCACTTAATAAAAAATTTATGCCCGCATACGATATTAATAATAGTGACGGGTCGGCTACCTTAAATTGGATGAAGGCGGCTTTACTTCCGAAATGGCGAGAAACCTTTTTTAATAAAATTTTGCCTTGGAGAAAAAACCTAGAAAGGGAGAGTATGATGAATCATAAAGAGCGTAGCCATCTAATCAAACAAGTTATTGACGCGGCAAAGTCTCATGCAAAGTGTGAAAACCTACACCACAAAAAATCCCATCAGCATTTAGATGGATGGATCTGCCCGGCTGAGTCCGAGCTAGAAGCGGCTATTTATAAAGTGGGACTAATGTTACAGAAGGGAGAGCATTAATGGAAGATGACGATTACGGATTGGAGTAGACAATGAAAGAGGTATTTGACAGAGTAAAAACGCATTTATTAGCGCAAGGTGAGAGATCGCAACAACAGCCTAATGGGTTTGGGTTTCAGGGGGTTGTTTGTGCATACCACGGAGCAAACGGTCTAAAGTGTGCTGTAGGTTGTCTGATAACGGAAGAGGCTTACAGTAAATTGTTAGAGGGCGATCCAGTAGAGGTTGATCTAGTAAGGGCGGCACTGGTGGCTTCTGGTATTGTCGACGACTTTGACACTATTGACATGCTTCGCAGACTTCAACGCATACACGATTGTTTTCCTCCTACTGCTTGGGAAGGCGCACTAGATGACTTAGAAACTAAACTATTTAAACAGGGAGAGTGACCGATGAATAATAACGAGGAGCGTTTGGCGAGACTTACAGCAAAGCTTTGTGAAGGGCAACGTACCAATTCGATAGCGGCTGACAGGATAGAAGAGTTGGTGGCTAGGAATGCACAACTTGAAGATCTGGTTAGAGCGGTGGCACACATTGGTGTTGATTTTGGGCATGGAGAGTTTGATCTTAATGACTCGCACATAAGAAAGGCTAGAGAACTAATTGAACCGGGAGAGTGATAGATGAAAAATGACGGATTAAGTCTGTGGGTTAAGCGAATTGTCAAAGAAGAGGGATTTGCTTACTACTTCAGCCATGAAACTATTACGAAAATGGAAAACGGAGAGTTAGAGTTTGTCGATAATAAAGACCGGTTACTTGAGCCTGAATATATTGGGGCTGGTCTTCACGGCATGAATGGTGTGCTTCGTGTTAAAATTAAACAGGGAGAAAAGTGATGATACTAAAACTAAGCCCGAAAGATAGCCTTCATAAATTGATTTTGGAGGATGTTGAATCCTTTGCTCAAGAGGGTAACACACTTTTAGTAGTGTTTGAGGATGGTCGGGCACGAAACTATCCTTTAGTGCATCTGTGGTATTACGAAAGCATTACCAAGCTAAAGGAGATACAAAATGACTAAAAGAATAATTGACGGTATGAGTTCTCAAGAAATCGTGGACGGTATTTTTTCGATCAACGATGGGTACAAAATAGTAAAGATAGGGGATTATATACACCAAATATGCAAACCCGTGCCTAGTTGGCAAGATGATGCTAGTGCGGACAACCCTATTCTGTGTTGGGTTTCTGACAGCCCTCTTCCTAAATCGGACGGTAAAACATACCCCGGAGTCCCAGATTATGTAACGGGACTACGCGAAAGGGGTTACATGTCGGTTAATGGTTCTTATTGGAAACACGCCCGACCAATCTCGCCTGATGATATCGGGTTTACCAGAAGATATGGAGAAAGTGAAGTTCGACCGCCCAGTATCACAAAAGACGATATGAAGCTGAATGAATTAGAACTGTTAGCAGAAGATTTAGAGTGCGTACAAATGTGGCTAGATGATAAAAAAGCACCGAAAATAAATGCAGAGGGTAAAGAGTATAGCGTGGTTGGCAGAATGCAATGCTTGCTGAATTCAAAAAAAAGGAGAAAGTGATGGAAATTGATTTAATTGAACTGATTTTCATAATTACGCTCTATGTGCCTCTAGTGATGGTTGTTATGATGGTTGTTATGGAGCTGATTAATAGCCCTAAAAGGACTAAGGGGAAAAAATTTGATGATTGTCTAAGCAAGTCATTGGGGGCTAATATAAGCTATGGTTTCAGATTTGTTACTTACGAAAGTTTGTGCGGTAAAAATAGAGTCGATTTTCCACTAGATAAAGACCTATTACGCCATATGAATAAAGACTTTTTAGACTGTATGGAAACGATGCCCTGCTGTCCTTCAAAAGAATTTTCTCCACTTTATATAGAGTGGCAAGGAGAGAGATTTGTGTATGTGGGTTATTACGATGTGAATAATTTAGGTAGGGGTTCTGGAGATAAGGTAGTTGGAAGAAGGTATGGCAAACATTTTGGAGAGTATGGATATATGTCAGGAGAAAGTGATGAATAAGTCAGAAAAAGTTTTTACAGCTAATCCAGTTCTATCTACCGGAACAGCTCTAGCGATGATAATTTCTTGGAGTGCTAACAAGTCAATTCTTTGGGCAATGCTTCATGGGCTTTGCAGTTGGTTTTATGTTATTTATTATGCGATAGTACGATAACAACAGGAGAAAAGTAATGAATATTGTTTGGTTTTTTTGGCGTGCTGTTTCGGTTTGTATTTGTTTCGGTGGAATTTTCGATCATTTGGTTGGTCTCACCGACTATCCTCTCGTATGGATTTGTGGTTTGGTTTGCTGGGTGTACGTTGGTTCGTGCATTGAATCTTATGAAAGCAGGAAGAGGGGTTGGAAAAATTTGAATAGGTGGGAATGAATAATCTTTGTTTCTTACGTAGTTAATTAAAAGGAGAAAGTGATGGATAAATGCAAAAAATGCCCTGATGGAGAGATGGTGCTCAAAGTAGAAGATGAAGAATTTCAGTATAGGGGAAACCCTTTAGTGGTTCCGATTCCTTACCATGAGTGTAATTCTTGTGGCTTCGACATAGTTTCTTATGAGCTATCAGTACTGAGCGATGCACTAGTCCATCACGCCAAAAACAAGGAGAAGCAAGATGCTAAAAACTTTTGAAGATCATCAAAACAAACGAATACATGAAATTAGCAACGGCGAAGGCTTAGGCCCTGAATTTGTATATAACGGCATTGCGTGTCCGGACTGCGGCTCTGAACTGCTAGATGTATATCCGGATATTACGCTAATGAGTTCACCGCCACAGTACCGCATAGAATGTTCAGACTGTAGCTATAAAGGATACAGATTATGAACACTCAAAGCAGTTACTTACGCCTGCTATACATCTGGGGTTTACAAGGAGATACAAAATGACTAAAAGAATAATTGACAGTATGAGTTCTGACCAAATCATAACCGGATGGGATTCTTCGCAGAAGGATGTAGCGGAATATATAGAATCAATCTGCAAACCCGAGCCTAATTGGAGCGATGATGCTAGTGCGGACAACCCTATCTTGTGTTGGGTTTCTGAAATCCCTCTTCCCGAAGCGGACTGTACACTGCTCTCCAGAGTGGTGGATCGCGTATCTGGAATAGACGAAGAGGGTTACATGGTGGTTAGTGGGTTCCATTGGAAATACGCCCGCCCAATCTCGCCTGATGAATGTTGGAAACCTACTGAACAAGGAGAAAGTGATGAAGAATTTAAAGCCAGAAAAAAAGAAAATATAAAATTAAATGAAGAAGCTCAGGCTTTGCTGGCATTTTATCGAAAAGAGTTGAAGAAATTATCAGATGGAATGAGAAATGCTTGACATCTCTTGTGACCTTGATATAATAGTACTTCATTAATTAGAGAGCTTTATATTATGATTAGAATATTTCAAATTAAATTGACTTCCGCTGATGTTGACCTGATTAATCGAGAAGGTCATATGTCAAGTGAGAAGAATATCGCACGAATGAACATGCAAGTCGGCACGCCGCTCATTTCAGATATGCACAAATACTTTACTCCTTCTTATGATGTTAAAACAGATAGTCTTGAGCAAGCGTTTCGATTAACTAACTTGTGGGAAGACGAGTCTAAAGTTACTAGACTAAACGGAAGTAGCTACTCAACTAGTGTTGGCGATCTAGCTTATAACTTTGATACCGGATTGTTATATCGATGCGCTAACTTTGGGTGGCGAGAAATTGACGAGAAAGATGCCAGCTCGTTTCTTCTTCAGATGACTCCTAAGACTTCCAGTGAGCATAAACTCTTTAGTCCACTAGAGACTGCACCATAAAACGATCACTCACAACTAGCCTTCTTTCGAGAAGGCTTTTTTAATTCCACTTGACAAACGGTAGAAGACCTGCTATAATACAACCTGATCGACAATCTCGTAAATTGGTGAATTCCTAGGTGGTGCGTCGATCTTATTTAACTTAACTGGAGATGTGTGTGGTAAATTTAATTGCGCTAAGTAAACCGAGCGCGTATAGTGAATGCAGAACAGCCGAAGAATTAGTAGCGTATACTGCGCGAGTAAGTAATCCGGCTAATCAAAATAACACTGGGACAGCAAGCAAGCTCCTCTCGTATCTCATTAGAGAAAATCATTGGTCGCCTCTAGAGATGGTTCATATGACAATGGAAATTAAAACGACTAGAGATATTAGTCGCCAGATTTTACGTCATCGATCCTTCTCGTTTCAAGAGTTTAGTCAACGATATGCGGTGAGTGAGAATATAGACGTAGTTAGGGAAACACGATTACAAGATAAATCGAATCGTCAAAACTCTATAGAGACGGATGATAAACATGTACATCATGAATGGCTTGACGCGCAGGCTAAAGTTAGAACACTAGCAAAAGAGCAGTATCATAGGGCTCTTGATCTAGGTGTCGCGAAAGAGCAAGCGAGGTCATTGTTACCCGAAGGTCTTACCGAGACTACGCTATATATGTCGGGTAGTCTAAGATCGTGGGTACACTATTGCGATCTTAGAATGTCAAACGGTACACAGAAAGAACATATGGAAATCGCTAAGTCCTGTTGGGAAATTATAGGACAGCACTTTCCTAGTGTAATTAATTCAATTGAAGATAAGGAATAAAGAAATGAGTATAGGAATATGGACGAGCCTAAGTAAGTTAATAGGAGAAGTGGTATCAGTCGTAACAGTTTCTGGTGAGTATGTTGGCGTTTTTGACGGTGAAGGCAAAGATGGCGAGATCGTCGTTGAAAATCCTCGAATGTTAATCGCAACTGAAGACGGTGTAGGATTTGCGAGAGGTATATGTATGACTGGTATGGCTGATGCGAAGATGGTACGGTTTAAAGACTATGTTTTTCTTACAGCCACTAATGATGATTTCGCAAAATCCTACAGAGAAGCGACCTCATTGATACAACGAGTGTGAATAGCAAAAAAGCCAAGCTCTTCCGTAAAGTAGGAAAGGTTGACAAAAGGTCTAAGAAACTGTACAATACTTTAGATCACAAAGAGCGTGAAGTTCTCGGCGAAATATATGCTATTCTAAAAACTAAACAAAAGGTGAAATAAGATGAACGTGTTCTACTTAGATAAAGACCCAGTAGTATGTGCTGAAATGCATAACGACAAGCACGTGGTAAAGATGCTTGTAGAATACGCGCAACTTATGTCGACGGCTCATAGAATTATTGACGGCGAACACTGGGAGGGAAGAACTACAAACGGTCGCAGAATCGCAAGGTTCTTCCACCCAGACTCCGCTATGCAACATACTCTATATAAGGCTACTCACATGAATCATCCATCTGCGGTGTGGCTCCGAGAATCAGCGCAGAATTATACGTGGTTGTACGATATGTGGACAGCATTACATCATGAGTTTGAACACAGATATGGCAAGTCTCACCTTTCATTCACTAAGCTAGAGTACTACTTGATATCCCCTCCCGAGGGTTTAACTGGTGCATCCGGCTTTACAGATCCACCTCCTGCTATGGGTCAATTCCCTGATTGTATCGTTCCAGGCGATTCAATAAACTCTTATCGTAACTACTATAAAGTAGCTAAGAAGAGTTTTGCAGTGTGGACAAAACGCGACACACCCTATTGGTGGAAATAATGGCAACAAAAAATGACGTAACTGGAGATAGTATCCAGAGTAAAAAAAGCAGTAAGAACTATCGTGATAATTTTGAAAACATATGGAAGAAACCCGATGAATCGCCAGTACCAGAGAGCGAGGATACGGATACAGATAATGAAACATATCGAAGAGGATATGATTGATGGCTAAAAAAGTAACAGCTAAAAGGGTTAAACGTGCCAAGTTTGTACCTAAACCCAAGAAGACGTTGATACCTCAACCCAATTGGAGTAAACTTGAAAAGGCTACGACCGAAGATCAGCGTATGCAAGCTTGGTTAGATTGTGATATGTTCGTGCATTGTGAAGTGACGGATAAAGAATATCTTCACTCTATGAAGAAGTGGCTTAGAAAAGAAAGTGGTTGGGGTGTAAATGACGAGGTGCTTTTAATACCAGATACGTTCTTAGTAGCTTGCGCAAAGCATGGTTGGAAAGCGATACGTCTGGGCTACATGCCGGTTGCAGTTCGAACGTCTTTATATAAGGTACTCATGCCGTTACTGAAAAATGCGCAGGCACTTAAAGATAAGGTCACGGGCGATCCATTGATTCACCCCACCGTATCTGATAAAGATGAAGATCATGCGCTATATCTGCCCAAAGTGAAAGAGTGGATTGTTTCGATTAAGCAATACCTCAAAGCGAGTAAGCATTACGAAGAATCGTCCGATGCGAAGTTAAGAATGCAATACCAAACTGCAACGACCTATCTGTATAATCTATCTGCTTATATGCGAACAGGCGTGTGGCTAGATTCGCATTACGGTGAGAAGCGAGAGTATAAGCAAGTATCTGTTTGCGTAGCTCCTTCATATCGCCCAGACGGTACTATGAATAGAACGATAGGTGTCCACTATCCTGATGTTGGGGCTGTATGGACACGAGAAATGGAGTATCCGAATGAAGCTTGATGGAATGATGATGACGAAGAGTAGGTTCACTAAGATGGTCGAAGACTGGGTGCGTGAAAAGCGAATGCCCTACATGGATGCAGTCTGCGCTATATGTGAACAACACAAGATGGAGATCGAAGATGTTAAGAAGTACATATCTCCTGTTATAAAGAATAAGATAGAAGCTGAAGCAATGAGCCTAAACTATCTTCCTCGCCAAAACACTTTACCAATTTAGCTATATACTAATGCGTAATAAAATGATTGACTTTGGTTGATCATTATGTTACAATACTCGAAGTACCATAAACTGAAATACACTGTTAATAATAGGAACAAGAAATATGTCTTTTGCAAATTTAAAACGTAACCGCAATTCAATCGCAGACCTCGTATCTGCGGGCGACACAAACACTGAAAAGAAAAACTATGGCGATGATCGTCAATGGAAAGCGACGGTCGATAAAGCTGGTAATGGCTATGCCGTTCTCCGTTTCTTGCCTGCACCAGAAGGTAATGAGACTCCATGGGCTAGATATTGGGACCATGGCTTTAAAGGACCTACCGGTCAATGGATGATCGAACGATCATTGACTAGTATCGGGCAACCATGTCCAATATCAGAAGCAAATAGTGCGCTCTGGAATTCGGGCAACGAAGATGATAAAGCTATCGTGCGTGATCGTAAGCGTAGGCTTCATTATGTATCGAATGTATTGGTCGTAAGTGATCCGAGCAATCCTTCTAATGAAGGTAAAGTAATGCTCTATACTTTCGGTAAGAAGATTCATGATAAGATCATGGATGTTATGCAACCTCAGTTTCAAGATGAAGCTCCACTTAACCCATATGATATGTGGGAAGGCGCAGACTTCAAATTGAAAATCAGAAATTGGGAGGGTTATCGCAACTATGATAAGTCAGAGTTCGCCAGTCAATCAGCCTTATTAGGTGGTGATGACGAGAAGCTTGAAGCATTGTATGCCAAGACATATGATTTACATGAGTACACAGATCCTGCTAATTACAAAACTTACGCAGAATTATCTGCTCGTCTAGCTCTTGTATTGGGTCAATCTAGTCCTCAAACTCTGGCTCATTCTGCATCACTTGATGCTCAATCTCCTGCTCCTGCTCCTGCAAGCGCACCTCAACCCAGCATCCCAGCCGCTGATGCCGCAGTTCCATCATCCGCAGCCTCTGATGATGATGATACTATGGCATACTTCAGTTCTCTAGCGGCTGAAGACTAAACTAATCGGGGTTGGCATTCGTCAACCCCTTTTTTAATTTGAAGGACTTATATTATGGATTACTCAACAATTCTCCAACTTTATTCACCATCGATTTTAGAATATTTCTTTCTAGGAATTATATTATTAAGTTTCATTCTATATCTTTATAATCCTAAGGAACATTGGGCGATAGAGATGCAGAAGCGATTCGAATACCAGAACATGCCCGTATTAATACCAGTCCCTATCATAACTAAAGATATGGGATTCTGGAGTGCAATAAGAACTTGGCTATTCACTCGAAGAACCTTTGAGCTAGGTGAAGATTTTAATTTTTCATTAAGAAGATATGGCACAGATTTTATTATACCAAAAGGATTTCGTACAGACTGCGCCTCTATACCTAGATTTCTTGGCGCATTCTTATCTCCGACTGGTCTTCTTTTGATTCCAGGAATCGTTCACGATTATTGCTATCGAACAGGATTCTATCCACCCGCACCGGGTAGTAAGTTTTTCTATGTAGCCGCTATTTCGCGAAAGGAATCAGATATTTGGTTTCGTGAAATCGCTACTTCGGTCAACGGTTTTGTTGTATTGAACCATATCGCGTATGTAGCACTAAGACTAACCGGATGGTGGGGATGGAAAGGGAGTGCTAGTGAAGCTTGTAAAATTCTCCAAACAAAATGGTGGCTTAAACCAGGCTTTATCCTTTGGATTCTTGCCGCAGTCGTGTTGACCCTTTACTCTTGTAACGTACCCAGGTACGATATAATATATACATATTGACAGAGGATGCAATAAATGTTTGAATATAGATGTAAAGTAGTGAGAGTCATTGACGGAGATACAGTGGTTGTAGATATCGACTTAGGTTTCGGTATCGAAATGAGGAATCAGACCATAAGATTGCGTGGTGTAGATACTCCGGAAGTTCGTACACGAGATGACATAGAAAAGATGTACGGTAATATAGCCAAAGACTATGTGGAACATATGCTACTTTCGCAAGAAGAAACAGACGGGTATGTTGTTTTGAAATCATATTCGTTTTCAGGAAAGTACGGTAGAACGCTCGGTGATTTTATAGTAGGAGGATCTTCACTCGCTTCGATGATAATAGAAGAGCATGTTGGTGTAGAATACATCATCACGGAATCAAAAGAAGATCGAGCAAAAAAGCATGTTCTCAATAGAACCTTAATAAGTGAAGAGATGACAGAGGGCTACATTTAAATGGCTAAACACATCGAAGATAAAACGCATAGCGGAAATGAACTAAGAACCATATGTGAAATGCATCGTGAGTTATACGATATAGTGTATGGGGTTGATGGTATGGAAGAAGCTTGTAGAATTCTTCAAGAAGCTTACACCGCGGCTAAGAAGATGGACGCAAAGCTTCGCCAATATGCGGGTGACTATGATAACGAATGGTGGGAGCTTGAACGTGAGATAGTCATATCAGAAAAGATACAAAGCAGAACAGCCCGATCAATAGAACGGAAAGAAATAAAAAAACGAGAGATGTAATTGATCTCTAGTGTGCTCCACACGATGGGAAGCGAGATAATTACTCGTAGGAGACGAGCTATCAATAGACTAGCCGTTATGGTAAAGCGTCACACGATTATGAATGGCTGAAGCCGCTAGTAATCGTTCCACTAAATTTTTAATTTACCAAGAGTAAGCGTTTGATCGTGTTCCGTTGTTTGTTGTAGGACTAGTCATAACAAACGGGCTACTAGTATTAGAAACATTGTTTTGTGTAGTAGTCGGTGCTGATACTTGAGTTGTCTGTACAATGGTCACATTAGCGTCACCAGACGCACTGGATGTCTGTCTCCCGATCTCTTCGCTAACACTCTGTCGAGACTCGTCACCTTTTATCATTTCCGCAGTAACAGTTTTTGTTACAAACTCAACGCGCTCTTGCGCGTCTGTACGTTGTTCAGCTTTCCATCTAGAAAGATCACCATACTTCTCACTTTCGTTTACGCCAGTAATCGAAGCCATATCAGCCATAGTACTAGCAGAAAAGGTGGGCTGAGGTATGGGTGGCTTTTCACCCTTACCAGAGTTGTCGTTGAATCCATTATCGAATTCGCGCATGAATGCTTCTATCGGAGAATCGCCTTTAGTGAAGATAGCTTTAATTGCGGCTGTCGCACCTCTACCTACACCTTCGACGAAATTCAAGATAGTGTCAACAATACTACCGAAGCTGTCTGCCATTGAAAACCCGTCGAGTAGTTTAGAGAAATTATCAAAGCCTAGTTTACTAGACAACCAAGAGATTCCATCTTTGAGTAGATCAAGAGGTAGGGTTACTAGGCTACCGATTCCTTTAAGAACACCTTTCGCAACGGCTGTAAACTTAGCGAACAGATCAGAGCCATCACCTAGACTAGACAACTCTTCGAATATTGCCATTCCGGTTTCTATTGCTAATGTGATAGGCAAGAATGCTCTACCAATAATTCTGAAGAAACCAAATACCTTAGAGAACGAAGCTCCGAACTTTGATATGAATCTCGTAACAGGCTCAAAGAAGCTTGTAATCTTTGCGAATGTTTTACCTATAACGCCCTTTGTGCCTATAAATGAATTCAATCTACCGAAGAAGTCTGTCATAGGTTTGAAGGACGATCCAATCTTTGTGAGTATTGCTCCCACCTTTCCGTTTGCGCTAAAGATAGCTTTAAAGCTATTTGACCATTTTGTTAGTCTAGCTCCGACATCGAAATTCATCTTCTTCAGAATAGCATTCAAGGTGTCGCCTAGCCCCAAAGTGAAGCCTGCTATGGAGCCTGCTATTCCTGCTACTAAAGCCGCGAATCCAAAGTTTAGACCTTCGGTATTCTTAACAGTAGGCACTTCAGGTTGGACGCTCGAATCATCTTTACCAGAAATACGCTCACGCATATTCTCAGCCTCGTCCATCTTGTTACTAGCCCAGAGAGTGATAAAGTTGTCGATGTTGCGATCAAGCCTAGTGAGAACGTCATTATTCGCACGTTGCTCCATGACAACATCATTTAGAGTCTTACCTTTAGCTTTCTTAGCCACTGTTTTCTTGCTCCTTTCGTTGGGCTTCTTCTTCTTCTAGAGCTTGCATTAACATGATCATATGTACCTCTCTCTCCCATGGCATCATTTCATCTAACTCTGTTAAAGAGTATTTATGATACCTAAGTAGCATAAAGTTCGATTTAAAATAATTTGTAAGGGACTCATGAGAGAGGCATACTAAAAAAACGACTGCATGCCCTCAAGTTTTAATTTATTCGCATGCCCGCAATCCGAACACTCAAACTCTATAGTGTGCTTAACTGCTGGCATATTCTCAAGATAATCGGATAGCTTTGAGAACTGGCTTTGAGTCATTGAGTCGATGAATGCTCCCATACTCTCTTCGCTCTCCTCACTAGCATTTATTCTATTTTCGCCATTATCTGTTATTATGGTCTTAATACATTTACCTAGTACACTGAATCCCTGCGTTCTACTATCACCGTCGAAGTCAAGCATCGTGTAATTAGGGTAATCCATCTCCACGCTAATATCGTCAGTAAGTTCTATGATCGATGACGAAGCGGTCTTCTCACATTTAATTGAGCTAATATCAATACTATTCTTGTTAGGAGTCTTACACTCAGAACAATCTAGTTTTACGTCTATCTTATCTCCTACAGACTTAGATCGAATTTGCAAGAACATATATTCGATGTCAAATGTTTTGAGATCATCGTTTTTTATATTACCGTCGATACAAGCAATAACGGTATCTACAACCGCAGACATTATTTGTCCAGGGTCTTGCTGTTCTGATGCCATTAACAATATCTTTTCTTCTTTAACTAAGTAAGGTCTATACTTGACTTTCTTGCCTGTAGATGGTATAGTTAGTGTATATTTTGGAACACTATTTAACTGTGGTAATGCCATGATTTATTCTCAGTTGTTATATTGAATTATATAGTGAGTTTGTTAACTTATTTAGTATGCCCGTAGTAGCCGCTCCAGTAGCTGTAATTCCTACCTTACCCTTATCTTTGTTCTGGAGTACTTCGCCCTGCCAAGACTTGTATGTAAACTCTACAGTGAATTGACTTATCTCATTAGAAGCACCGTCCGAAAATGTTTCGTATGATACAGACTTAGGATATGCACGATCTAATAGCCAATGGTAGTTAGCAAAGCCCGAAGTACCTGCGTCAATATCTAAGTCGAGATTTATATTGATTGGTCCTAATCTTACGTCTTTACTCTTGTTGAGAATAGGTATGCTGAATCCTTTCTCTAATTGATAGATGTGTAAAGGAAAGCAGTAGTTGTCGGCATACTCAGAAACATACCTACCTTCTAGATCGTCAGTACGAACGATAATGCTATCCATCCAACCTTCGAAATATCGTCGGGTACTCTGATCATTCATTACACGAAAGGTCATAGAGACTTCAGGATTCTGAAACCCGTACGCGACTTGCTGTTGATCAACACCCATATCACGAGCCGCAGTAAGAATTTGCCTCGAAGGTAATGTCACACTCGTACAGAGAAACGACATGTTCCTAGGAGAATCAGCTCCTTGAATCGCAGGCAATTGAACATGATATAAATTCGTCTTTGCGGCTCCACGTTTTGAACCTACAAGACTTTTAAATTCATCTATGCTACTTGGTCTAAACATTAGATCATGCTCCTCGAATCTTTATAAACAGCACCTTTATTACCCTGAAATTGTTGAGTCGGTAAAAATGTCGCTATTTCCCATTCTGGTGGTGGTACGTATGCCATCTGCCCTTCAATTTGAGAAGTCAGATAATGCTTTAAACACGGCTTGAACCATTTAAACTTTGAACTAGCAGTAAGAAATTTGTATGAGGCTTGAAACTTAGTAGTTTCATCCCACGCTTTATTGTTTGTAACTTTCATTAGTTCGTCCAGTAACTTGGCACGAAGTGGTATAGGCAAGTAGTGAAGATTCAGCCCTAGAAACCCACCCTTTGCAGGACCAACAATGATCACTAAAGGAAATGCGTCCCAGTACGGAAGCGTATCTCGGTGCTTGGCATCGTAGAAGTACATGTACATATCACCAATGCCTTTGCTACTACGAGCGCCACGCGTACTGCGTAACTCTAGCTCTTGTTCTCGCATAAGAGCGCGACGATTAATGCCTCGCATTTTTTGCACTTTCTTTCTAAACCATGCAGTCGCCTCTTTACTACGTGGCGTTATGCCCGCACGAAACGCTTCTTGTTCTACTTTTTTAAAGATTTCACTCATACGTTTATTTAGTCTTTTTCTTAGTGGATTTTAATTTCTTTAGTGGTTTTAGTTTCTTCAGTGGCTTAGGCATTATTCCTTTCGCAGTCAACTCAACCTCTGTCCATATTTCAAACGACCAACCGTTATCTTTTGCGAAGTTAGAGGCGGCTTTCCATTTATTCTGATTTTTAACATACGTCAATCCCTCGTTTAAATATCGTCGGGTGCGCTTATCACCTTTTGGTGGCATCGTCTCTTTCTTCGGCTTGATCTCAATAAGAACAGTTCGACGATCAGCATATGTCACTTTCAAGTCCATGAAGTATCGATGATATCGTTTATCGATGTCATAGTAATAGGGTATCACAACCTCTTCGCTTGACCATCCTATAACATTAGGGTCATCGTCGCACCATGTAAAGGCGTATTTCTCCCACATTGATCGATACACCACTTTAGAATAGTCACCCTTATACTTGGATGGGTTTTTAACTTTATATCTGCCAGAATAAGCCACTAGTTCCCTTATAAATAAAGATTATTAGAAACTATATTTAGTAAGGTTTAAAAATATGAATCCTAGTCAAATTAAGAAAGCGGAGCAGGATGCGCGTAACACAGCACAGTCTATAAGTCAAGACGCGACCAATGTTATTTTTGACAAAAAGATGGAGGGACTTGATGGTACTGAATCGACTCGTTCTGAAGTCTCGGCTCTTAATGCTAAAACTCGTGAATTCAGATATCCTCTGTCTATGCCTATGTCGGGTAAAGGCTACCCCGGAACAATTACATTTACTGCATACAAGATTGATGGTAAACTTGACCTTGGTGCATCTCTAGGATCAGCATTCGATAGAGCTACGAAATTCTTATCAGGTACTGATACAGACATTAGTGAGGCTGAAATAGATGCAAGAGCAACCGAAAGCGCGTTGGTCCTTGCAGAACAGAAAGCTAATGCAGGTAAAAAGAATCGATCAACTACGTCTTATGAGAATACTTCTCGAGGTGAACCAGTAGGTAAAGTGGTGATGCCCCTCCAAAGAGACTTACGCTTTTCTGACAATGTTACATACGATTCACCACCTCTTGGAGCATTAGGTGCTGGTCTCGAAGCGATGGGTGGTGGTAGAAATCCATTCGCCGGAGCTACTAACGGTGACGGAACATTCACAACTACTGCGGCTGCCTTAGCCGCGCAAGCTGTAGCAAAAGCTTCGGGTGCTGGTATTGGTGCTATAGTCGGTAAGTTAGCAGGAAGCGCATTAGGTGGTGCTGTCATAGGATCTGGAGCGACCGAAGGATTAGGTGATGCTGTTCGAAGTTCGACACGTATATCCTCCGCACCTAATCACAGAACATTATTCAAAGAAGTTCAGCTTCGACAATTCTCTTTCACATTTAAGATGATAGCAAATAGCGAACGAGAAGCGTTTGAGATAAAGCAGATCATAAAGTTCTTTAGGCAAGAGTTGTATCCTGAAAAGATCACAGTAGGTGACGAGAACATACCTATTGCATACAAGTTTCCTAATGTATTTGAACTTCAGGTGAAGAATCAAACAGGTGGTAATCCCGCTTCAAAAATTCAGCGGTGCTATCTTAAAGATGTGCAAACATCATATAACTCAACGGGTAACGGTCTACATACAGACGGATCGTTTGTAGAATGTGATTTAACGATTAACTTCCAAGAGATATCAGCACTCGATAAAAACATGATAAGGGACAGAGGATACTAATGTCAAATTATTTCGAAAACTTTCCGAGACAACTCTATAAGTTCGGTGATGCGGAAGATCCTGTTTACTTTCAAAAGTTAGCCCAATACGTCGATCTAGTCGATAGGGTTGGCGATGATGCAAGTACATATATTGAATATGAGATACTAGATTTTGATAGACCGGATACCCTAGCACATAAGCTATATGGCACCAGCGAGTATGAGTGGACATTCTTTTCGATGAACCCCCGACTTCGCGAGTCTGGCTGGCCCATGACTCTTCAAGATGTCAGTGACTATGCGATCAAGAAAGCGTATCCAAATTATGTTTGTCAACTAGGTATTTCTATACCAACAGCCATCGTAGGCGACTCTGCTGAACTTGGATATGCAGATAGTGCTACAGCAAGAGTTGATGTGTTAGCAAAACATATCGCTATCGCATTTCCTGTCGGGCAGACTGTTACTATTGGTAATTTCTACGGTGAAGTACTCGACCTCAATATACAAAATGCTGAAGTGACTATTGGTAATGTCAAAGATAGTGCGAGAAGTACTACGTTCGCTACGGGTGATTCTGTAGCAGGTCAAGCCGCTTATTTAGCTCCTACTACTATAACATACGGAACGGCTGATAGCGCAACAATCGCAGTCAATTATCCTATCGTTTATCAAGACACGATTCCTACTGTCGACTCCGCTATCTCTTTGAATGAAATGCTTTCGGTAAGTACAAAGTATGAATATGAAGGAACACACCATTTCACGGATTCTGTTGGTGAAGTTGTGGACTATCTATTCTTCGATGGAACGATAACTGCGGTATCGAACATCGATTGGTTGATTGCAGAGAATGACAAGACAAAAAGAATACGCGTGATCAAGAACCAATTCATTGATAAGATTGTCGGTGAACATAAACGCCTTACTGCGAGATAATTAATGCCTTCGACTCAATCACAATTTAGTATACTAGAAGCCTCGATAATATCTACGTCCACATATGATGACGAAAGTGTTGTTGATGTAAAAAGTAATGTTCTTGAATTACAATTCTTCGAGCATATTGGTAAACCTTTTGTCGATGCTAAGATAGTGCTTATCGATGATATGGGTTTAAAAGATGCGCTAGGAATTCAAGGCACAGAGAAGTTTCGAATCGTTATTGGTGATCCATCGGGTCTCGAAGAACCTTCGATTGTCAAGTATTTTTACATATCAAATATTACACAGACAAAGAAGCTCAATGATCGAAGCGAAATGTTAGCGATTGATCTAGTAGAGGAGCAAGTGTTCGTTGACGCGGTAAAGCAGTTTAGTAGGTCTTACACCTCAACACTCGAAGATATGATCACTAGTATTTGTGAACGTGATCTAGGAAAGACTGTAGATAAAGAAGATTTCGAAGGTAGCGTACAGGGCGTTAGAAAAGTCATTATACCTTTCATGAGCCCTTTGAGCGCAATTCAGTGGCTGAAGAATCGGGCTACGAGCAAAATTGGTGCACCCATCTATCTGTACTCAAGTCTATATCAAGACGAATTGAAGATGGCTAACTTAGACAAACTATTGCAAGCTGATGTAATCAATGATAAACTGCCCCTTAGATTTTCGAAGGCTGTTCAAGGAACAGACGATCCTCTTAGACCTTATTTTGAAGTTTTAGAGTTAAACGAGATCGGGGGTGATAACGCACTAGAACTTTACGAAGATGGTGCGATCGGTTCTTTCTACTCAAACCTCGATGCGGGTACAGGAAACTCAGTTGACAACCACATAACGATTCGTGATATCATTGACGAGTTCTATACGAACGACCTAATCTCTGCTGATACAATTCAATCGATATATGACGATGCTTTGCTGATTGGAGGCAAGCTGTCAGATACGTACAACTCTTTACATATTCACCAAGTGACTTCGAGCGGAACTTACAACCAATTCCTCAGTTATCACGACGAATCGACTCTTCTTGACGATAAAAATAATATAATCGAATCGAGATTAAAGGTTAAAAATAAAATCATTCGTGCTATAATGAAAAAGAATATGATTGATATTGGCATAGATGGAAGTATGCTTATTCGAGGTGAAGTTACTGTCGGTAATAAACTCCGCGTGTTATTCTTAAAATCTGATGCTAACGGAGACGAGAAGGATTTGAGCGAACAGGTAGACATGAGCAAGTCTGGTGATTATTTTATTGTTGCGATAAATAATAAAATGTCAAGCGAGAGTCATGTAGCACAATTAAGGCTGTCTAAACTAGGTGACCTACCGGATAACTTCACACTATGAATATTCTAACTCCTATTCAAAAAGAATTTTACGGTGATGACCTTCGTTGGTTCTTGGGCACATGTATCAATGCACACCCACCTGCAGGACTAGAGGGACGCGTAAAAGTTCGAATCAACGGAGTTCATAGCGCAAGTACCGCTGATATTCCGGAGAGGGATTTACCTTGGGCTCAAGTTCTATTGCCAACTACTGAAGGTGGTTCTTCAGGTATTGGTCGTATTCCTCAGATAGTACAAGGCTCGTTCGTCTTTGGTATGTTCATGGACGGAGTATCTTCGCAATTGCCCTTAGTACTAGGAACATTACCTAGAATAGAATTACCTTCTTCTGTACAGACTGATCGACGTACTTCAAACGAGAGTGCAACGGACTATACAAAACGCAGATTACAGAATGTTACTACTCAAAAATTCAAAGATGATGGTGTACGAAACGCCTCTGTTGGATTACGTAGACAACAATCGATGAAGTTCTTTATTGATAATGGATATGATTTAATTCAAGCCTCAGCTATTACAGGTGCGCTTCAGGCTGAATCGCGATTCATTTTATACGACGAGCAGTGGTATGATTCACTAACTACTCCTAAACTTGGCATTGCTAACTGGAGAAAAGTAGCTACGCTTGGTAGTCGATATATTAATCTATTGAATTTTGCTTCTCAATTCTCACCCAACGCTGACTGGAAATTATTCTCTATTCAGTTGCAGTTCGTGTTGTATGAATTGAGGAACGATTTCAATCAAGTCAATAGTCGTTTAATAGCAACCACTAATGTCAAAGATGCGAGTGAAGTTGTCAATAGATACTATCTCAAGAACACAAATGAAAGCTACAAGTTGGCTCAACAAGCCTACGAAGAGGTCTTATCATAATGAGCAATGACGTATTAAAGAGTGAAGTCGAAGCAAGTTTTAAATCAATCGACGAAACTCCTATTATCGAAAACTCTAAAAGAGCGATTGAAAGCCAAAAGAATACTGCTGAAACAATAGCGGGTTCTATCGCAGGTCAAGTAGAAGGTGGCATTCAATCCATCACCTCTAAAATAGACGAATATAGCGATAAAGTAAACACTGTATCTACAGAAGGATTACTCGACGATGGACTTCAAAGTCTCAAGGGTATGGGTACCGATGCAGTCAATACAGCAATATCAGGCTTTTTAGGTTCAAGCGGATCTTCTGTTAAAGTTGTATTTACTGATCCAGATTCTAACGGTATGGTATACCCACTATCATCATCGCTCGAAGCGTCCGGTGGTGCGAGTGCTACGGTATCAGCGATACTTCAGTTGATCACAGGACTAGGAGTAGGACCAGGCAGTCTTCAGAAAGTAGTTGCTGATGCAAGCCCCGCTGGTCTAATCAGCGCAACAAAATCCATTACTGGTAAATTAGGTGCGTTCGATGGAGCTGAAGCTATCGCTTCGCTCACAGAAAATGCTATCAACTCAGTCAAGATCGATTTAGAAAATGCCACAACGGGCAGTCTGGCTAACATCAAAGATAATAGCGGTAATGTTCTTAATACACTTAATAAGACAATAACGAATATTCCTTCGACTTGGGATTCTGACGGCATTGTCACTTCAGTAACATCTATTACGGGTGTCGCTAAAAATAACGATAGTGCATTCAATCTGTCTATGACTGATCTTGATAATTCTATTGTCGACCTTAGAAGTGCAGTGACTAAGAGCCAAGACATCTCAGCTAATTCCGCAGGACAAGTTTCTGATCTAACTAATCTATCAGGTGGCAAAGACGGCACGTCCGTAAAGTCTGATCTTGATAATGGTGCGAATTACTATAGAGCTAATTTCTCAAAGAGTGGCGACGAGTATAGAAGTGTTGTTAAAAGAAGAGTGGCTAAAGATTCTAAGAGAGGAATTATACAAGGTATTAGTCAAGACTCTCTCAGCGACATTAGGAGTCGTTTCACAGCATTCAATTCACCCTTCACGCTGTCTGATGTTGTTATCAACGAAGTAATCAATTTATCGCAAGGAGATGTCGCTGATTTTTCGCAAGCAGTTAAACTCCTACATGATCAAACTGGTAAAGAGTATGATGTTGTTAAATCATTCTTACAAACAATCGATACGACAATCCATGCGGCAACAAGACCCGTATTATCTGATATAGTCTTTGCAGAGCCTTATGTTATTGGTTCATATCAAAAGAATTGGAATAAAGGCGCAGGCGATCCAGTCTTTCCGTACATATCTTCGCTCGAAGAATTACGGGCTGAAATCAAGAATATACAGCGAGAAGTTACTGAAGTTGTTGTGCATTGGACCGAGACCCATACAGATAAGAATATAGGTTCTGAAGAAGTCAATAAATATCATTTAGCCGCTGGGTTAGATGGAATTGGCTATCACTACATTATTCGTCGCGATGGTTCTCTTCAGAGAGGTCGACCCATTAATATACAAGGTCAACACTCACCAAAGAACTTTCACGATCTCCGTAGTTTATCGATAGCGTTTGTTGGTGGAATTAACGTACCGAGCGGTACACCCAATAGTGAAAACTTCTTGTCTGCGCAGTCGTTGACCCGTAGTCAGTTTAACACATTCGATCATGTCTGTCGAGCAATATATAATGCTATTCCTGGTATTCAAATTGTAGGTCATATCGATATAGATGATGATGAATTAGATCCAGGCTTTGATGTTATATCCTACGCACAATCGAACTTTGGATTAAAGAGTGAGTTCAAGACTCCGCTCAAGCAACAACCCTTTACAGCTAAAGAGTTATTAACAAATGACGAATAAAGTAGATAATTTAGACGCCCGAGAAAAAAAACTAGGTGTTGGTCAAGAAGATACCGTCGGTGTGCCAAAAGATGGATTCAGTGATCCGTCAGGCGAATTTCCTAAGCGAGAATATTTCTTTAGCTCAAGTGTAAACAAAGCCGCTAAAGGCGAGAAAGTTAATAATCTTGATATTGGTGGTGGTGATCTAGGTGTATCGATTGATATGCCTAGCCAAAAGCCTTCGATGTATCCTCACAACGATACTAACGAAACTCCTTCGGGTCATGTTATCGAGTATGACGATACGCCCGGGGGTGAAAGAATATTATTAAAGCACAGAACAGGCGCTGGTGTAGAAATGAGGGCTGACGGCACAGTAGTTGTCGTGTCTAAAAATAAAAGAATTGAAGTGACAGGCGGTGATCATACCGCAATTATTGAAGGGGATGGGGATCTTGTTTATAAAGGTAGTCTTAATTTACGTGTTAGTGGTGATTATAATGTCGACGTGGGTGGCGATTATAAAGTCACTGTCGCTGGTGACACCAAAGAAAGTATAAAAGGTCGGCACAATAAAACAGTCGGTAAAGATCAGAACTATACGATACGAGGTTCGAGAGGAGCACAAGTGGTAGGTATGAACACCGAAACACTATTAGGCTCTACTAATGTATTAGTTAAAGGTGACCAGAAAAATTATGTTGAAGGTGATATTGAGATGTTATCGTCTAACAATATTACACAAACTGCTGTCAACGAGTGGGTCGTCGCGTCGAGCGTGGCAGGTATTAGCGCAAGACATATTAGCGTTATCGGTCATAAAGGAACAATAGGTGGTTCAACAATTGACTATTACGGCAAGACGTATGGTGGTATGCCAGGAGGTCTAACTAATCTTGCGACATTCTACGGAACATTGGTCGGTAAAGCTACAGAAGCGAATCATGCAGATTATGCTATTAAATCATCTATCGCAGAATATGCAAGTGGTGCGGCTAAGGCGTTAGTAGCCGCTAAAGAAAAGCCAACTACAATTTCATCCCCTAATCCAATACCTGGAATTATGACGTATCTTCCTTTAGCACCCACAGCACCTTTACCAAACCCCGCTATAGTAGAGATGCAGTTATCGACAAGCAACTACGGAATCAGAAATGTTGAGGTCGACCCTTTACTTAAAGAAAAGATAAGTAAGTCGGATGACTACAAAGAATTGTTTAATGAAGATCCTTCGATTCATGAGATAAGATCGAAGCTAAGAGATACAGCGCATTTTAACAATAATGCATTTACGAGCTTTCTTGTAAGTGAAAATAAACTTAACAGAGATTTTAAAAAGAACATTCCTAGAAACATTGGTAGATCAGCAAATAAGAAAGGAACAATTCATTTCGGAACTACTACATTAGGAAACAATCCCGCTGACACGAGAAGCAAAAGATTTAAGGTGAACACAAAATGATACTACTAGTTAATCCACAATATAATCCTGACTTCGAAGATGATATAACGTCTACGACTAAACTAGGTCCTGGCATATCTCTTGCGAAGTTCTTAGGTGCTAAAGGATCGCGTACACAACTTGATACGCTATATGCGGAAGACTTCTTTGGTGCACCTGATAAAAGACAGATTGCTCGTAATCTAGTCCTACACACTCAAGTCATCCAGTCAGTAATAGCAAACTCGTTTTTCTCTAGGCATCGCTTAGTTGTGAGCGAAGGAATATACGAACCTAATCCAAAGTTCACAGTAGAAGAACGCGCTGTCGGGAGTGAAGCGCAAGCTAAGAAACTAGCGAGTGAAAATAAAGGATCGTTTGGTAAAGGTCCGGACGGATGGATAGCTCGTATTCCAACTTATATCGGTGAGAGACCCACCGCTGGCAGTATCAATGATTTAAGAAGAACCGGTAGAGCCGTGGTGTACCAGCTTGTCGACAAGAAAGGTAAGTCAGACCCACAAATGTCGTTTGACCTAGCAGTGTACTTAAAAGACTATTGCAATTATGATAAACTGACACTTGACTACGATACGTTCGATCCGTCGGGTGATCTCACATGCTCGATTATATTAGAGATGCCAAAAGTTCCAACAACATACGACCTTTCATTTAAGTACGAGCTTGAAACGACATACAATGGTGAACTTCAAGCGAAAGATGAACTACTCGAAATACTTCCTGAAGTAGAAAGTATATTTGATTTCTTCTCTTGAAAAGACTATAAATAAAAGAAAAGGGCGATAATGCATGGCTAAGATTTTCTCTACAGAGGACGGTAAACTTAACACTAGTGTTAGGCTTACGAGCGAACGACTGTATACTGACTTCGATCTAGTCTTCGAGAAAAAGACATCTACGGATGGCGATATCTTTAAAAAGACCGATGCGGGTGCGGTAAAGCAGGCTATTAAAACTCTGCTATTAACTAATCGTTTCGAGAAGCCTTATAGACCACAATTCGGTGCTGACCTATATTCACTATTGTTTAGTCTAGCTGACGAAGAATCGGGCGAAGAAATATCTTCGGCTATCACAGAAGCGATTGAACGATACGAGCCAAGGGTTGCAGTACAGAGACTTCAAGTATCAGCCACACCTGATTACAATACGGTCGATGTTACAATAGAATTTCGTGTTATCAATACACAATTAATTGATACACTGCGATTAAGTATCACTGATCAAATAGCCGGACCAGATAGAGGCGTGGTTGTTCCTGTCACTGTAGCTGATATACCTCAACAAGTAATTAAGACTGAATACGATAATCGCATATTATCAGAGTTTGGACTTTACTTGTCAAGAGATATAGGTAAAACTATTGACGGTGCAATTCTAACTCAAGACGGTGACGAAATAGCATTCGCAGATACTTCTGGCAATGTACTTATCATATCTACCCCATCTTAACGGAGAGAAAGCGTAATGGCTACAACCATTAAATCTACTGATCTAGATTTTAACGAAATAAAGAATAGTCTAAAAGTGCATCTACAGAACAGTGCGGAATTTAGTGACTATAACTTTGAGGCTTCGGCTCTATCGAGTCTTCTTGACGTTCTAGCCTATAACACACACCAAAATAGTTTGGTCGCTAACTACGCTTTGAACGAATCGTTTTTAAGTACCGCACAGCTTAGATCGTCTCTTGTTGGTCTTGCAAGTAGCTTGGGCTACACTGTCAATTCAAGAACAGCTTCATATGCTGTCGTGAATCTATTCACAACAATCGATGTTAATCCTCCGTCGAGCGTAACATTACCTGCGGGCAGTACATTTTCATCTACTGTCGATAACAAGACTTATACGTTCCAAACACGAAATACCCTTATCGCAAGAAACAATGGAAGCGATCAGTACTTCTTCGCGATTGATGGTAATCAGAATGTTCCTATCTATGAAGGTGTTGTCAAAACAAAATCATTCATTGCTGGTCAAGGCAGTGATCTCGACTCATATGTTATACCAGTAACAAACTTAGACCTAGATACAGTCAAAGTCACAGTGTTTGATTCACCATCTTCTATAAACGGAAAGACGTTTATCAACATTAACGGTGCGACTTCAATTAACGAGAAAACGCGCTTGTTCGTGTGCAAAGAGACACCCAACGGATTCTATGAGTTGTCGTTTGGTAATGGTGTTCGTCTAGGTTCTCAAGCACCCGTTGCAGGCAATAAAATTCTTGTCGAATACACTGCTGTATCTGGAGCTGAAGCGAACGGTGCAAGAACATTTAGCCCTGATGCACAGATTGCAGGAGGCTATGATATTACTGTAACGACTATCGCACAATCTGGTGGTGGTAACGCAAAAGAATCAATTGAGTCGATTCGTAAAAACGCGCCTTACATATACGCTTCGCAGAACAGAATGGTCACTGCTGAAGACTATGCCGCTTTGACACTCAGAAGCTATGCTAATGTTATAAAGGACATCAAAGCTTGGGGCGGTGAAGATAACTTTCCTGCGACATACGGATCAGTCTTTCTATCAATCGAATTCTCTACGACTGACGCTACTGTTATTACTAACACTAAAGAAGCCATAACGAATCTTGCAAAAGACTTATCGGTCGCTTCATTCGACATTAAATTTTCTGATCCAGTAGACACGTTCCTTGAAGTGAAAACCTTCTTTCAATTCAATCCTAACTTGACTTCATCCTCTCGTTCGCAAGTCGAGACGAATGTGGCTAGTGCTATGGAAACATACTTCGAGAATAATCTTGGTGCGTTCGACAAGTCTTTCCGAAGATCGAATATGCTAAGTGCTATTGATGCGGTCGATGGTTCTGTATTGTCCAGTCGCGCAGAAATTAGTATGCAGTCAAGATTCGATCCTAAACTCGGTGCGGTTGATTACATTATTAATTATCCAACTTCAATAAGTCCTCCTGATGATACGCTATATGTTATTAGTTCAGGCAACTTCTTTATTAACGGTAAGATATGTTTTCTTCGGAATGTTCTTGACTCAAATGTCATTCAAGCTATTAGTGTCGCTACCGGCATTGCGGAAGTCGATGACATTGGTTCTTATGATGCAGGCGCAGGAACAGTAACATTAAACTCGTTTGGCGGCACACTCATTAATGGTGAGTTTGTCAAGATTAATGCCACTCCGGCTAACCAGTCAGTGATCAATCCTTTCAGAAATAACATTCTGAAATTCGATGCTACAGCTTCAACGGCTCTAGCAGTACTCACAGATACAGTATAAATAGATACATATTAATAAGAGAACTAATCATGACCTCAGCGATTACTAATCAATTTCGAATGTCTCTGCTAGACGAGTTAAAAGCCGACATTGACGGATCCGTATCAAACTACTATGTGGGTCTAGCAAAGGGAGACGCGTATAATATCTCGGGTCTCGTTAACATTGCTCCTTCTGATGTCGGCTCAAACTACGCGCAATCTCAAATTAGACAAACCCTCCAGTCAGTCAAAACACTTGCGAATACTTCGTATGTTGTGCCTACTGTTAATTGGGTGAGTGGTACAATTTATAATCATTGGGATGACAACAACCACGCATTAACAAACTTCTATGCTATAAACTCATTCAATGATGTGTTTATTTGTGTAGGTGTTGGTAAATTATCTGACGGTACTATTAACACTTCTGTAGACGAACCCACCCAAACATTTCAACGAAGTTCCGCTCTAGGTGGGGGCTACGCTTCTGACGGAAAGACGTTCGAGCTTGGTGATGGATATAGATGGAGATTCATGTATAGAATATCCAACGTGGCTTATGCGACATACAGAACAGCAAACTGGACACCGGTTAAAAAAGTATCCGCTCTTGGATTAATTGCAGAAGAGAACGCACAAAAGAATCTTCAAGATACTTCTATAGGCGGTGAAATAATAGGAGTTGAGATTGTAAGTGGTGGAACTACAGTAACAAGTGTTCCTACTATAACAGTTACAGGCAACGGAAGTCTAGCCGCATTCACTGTCGATATTTCTAACGGAGCAGTGACACGAGTATTAGTAGATACAGACGCCAACACAGGTGAATATCGACATGGAAGTGGCTATGATTATGCTGATCTAAAACTCAGTGTAGGCGATGCCGTTCTGCGCCCTATACTATCACCGAAATTGGGCGTTCATGCTGATATCGCCAAGACATTAAAGTCGAACGCGCTGATGCTTCAGACTGACTTTATTGCGAACGAGAACGAAAGTATTAGAATAGAGAACGACTTTAATCAAATCGCCCTATTCAAAAATGTAAACGCCTTTGGCACTTCGACTGCTTTCTCTGCTAACACAGGAAGTGCCTTGAAGGGTCTATCTGTTACTGTATCAAATGGCACGTTTGAAATCGACGATCTATTCAAAAATGATGCAGGAACAGCTACAGCTAAGGTCTATTACCACGATACAGTAGATAGTAAATTATATTACTGGCAAGACGAACAAACAGGATTTGGTGTATTCAATGCTACAGACGGGCTATCTAACTTAATTCGTACAGGCATTGCAGGAACAAGTGCATTATTATCACCCGACATTGATGCATATTCGGGTGATATAATGTATATAAATAATGTAGACGAGATTACTAGAGCAAGTAATCAAACCGAAGATATTCGAATCGTAATTCAGCTAAGATAATAAGAGACTAAAAAATGGCAAACCAATATACTTCCGCTACGTTACCAGGTACTTACGCAGACGATTTTGACCCAACAAACAATTATCATCAAATATTGTTTAATAGTGGTCGCGCATTGCAAGCCCGAGAACTTACTCAAATGCAGAGTATCATCTTTGCTGAAATGAGTAGGATGGGTGGCAATTTATACAAAGAAGGTGCGGCTATCTCAGGTGCTGGCACTAGTATCAATAGCGCATACGATTATGTCAAGATCGCTTCGACAAATGCAGGTGGCGAATTCTCTGCTATACCTGTCGGAACAATATTCTCTGATCCTATTACTAATATCAAAGCACAAGTCCTAGAAGTATCGCAAGCAAAAACAGGGCAGTTATTTGATACGTTGTTCATTGAATATATCAATAACGGAAGCGCAGTCTCAGGAAACACTCCTACTAGATTTGGTGATCAGGTCACTCTCTTCGATCAGTCAGGTGGTGGTTATGAATTAATCACAGAAACACCTAACGCTACTGGTAAGGGTGTTAAGTTCACTGTCGCAGAAGGCGAGTTCTTTGCTCTAGGTAGATTCGTTAATACTATTGAACAATCTATCATATTATCTCCTTACGAAAATTCTGCGATTGATACTGTCGTAGGATTTAGAGTCGTTCAAGATATTGTTACTGTCAATGACACTGAAGCATTATATGACAACACAAACGGTGTCGTTAATACAGCTTCTCCTGGTGCTGATCGCTATCGTATCAGCCTAGTTCTAACTACCGAAGATCAAGTTACTGACTCGCAAACATTCTTGTTCTTAGCGCGAGTTGAAAACTCAAAGATCAGCGAAGAAATACAAATTCAAGACTCGTTCAATAAAATTAATGATCTACTTTCTATACGCACTAAAGAAGAGTCAGGCGATTATGTAGTTAATCCTTTTACTGTTAACGTCGACGATTTTGATAACGGTCTTGATTCTAACCTCGATCTTATTGTATCAGAAGGCACAGCATATATCAATGGGTACAGAGTAGAAAATCAAAGTTCTGCTAAGTTTAAATTGCCGAGACCCACTGCTACTGAATTAGTTAATAACGATACTATCGGTATTCAGTTAGGCAACTATTTCCTATGTAATGTCAACAAAGATATTCCTATTCTTGATTATACAGAAGTGAATCTATACTCTGCTGTCACTGCGGGCGGTTCTGTAGTCGGTACAGCGAGAGTCCGAGGAATTCAACACTTCAGCGACACCGTACAAAAAGTATTTGTCTATGATGTTACTATGCAACCCGGTCAATCTATTGCCCAGATAAGAAGTCTAGGTACGGCTTCTACTAATTATTTTGACATAGTTGTCGCCACAAACGGTATTAAATTATACGAGACTGATAATAACGATCTATTATTTGCTACTAACAACGCACGACCTTCAGACTTTGATGATATTACAGTAACAGTTCAAAAGTATCAGACGAAAACTGCTGTTGGTAATGCGGTCACATTAGATCAATTACCTGTTGGTCAATCTTACACACAATCTTCTGAGTGGATATTAAGTACTGCTCAAACCAGTGGTGTGGAATTACCAAGTACTTATGTTGTTACTATAACTAACAGTGGTCGCGATGCTTCTGTAACGAGTCTCGCGCAAGCTACTGACGATTATAAAATTATCGCGTTTGTGCAAAAGACTGCTACGATAAAGCCTAAGACTGCTACTACTTCGGGCACGACTTCATTCACCTCTTCTGTAGATGCGGTATCTGGTGTTACGTATTTTAATCTTGGTCTTCCTGATATCTACTCTGTCGATTCTGTCAGACAAAACAATAGTGCTGGTAATGATTTATCGTCTATCTTTACAATAGATGATGGTCAACGCGACAATTATTACGGTGACGGTCGCCTAGTACTTAAAGACGGCTTCGCAGATCCAGGCACAATCTATGTAAACTTCAAGTCGTTCACTCGTGGTGCAGGCGATTTCTATGCGGTCAATTCATACAACGTACCATATAGTGATATTCCTAAGCACATAACGAATACTGGTGAAGAGATATCGTTGCATGATGTTATCGACTTTAGACCTGATCAAAATACTGCGGGCACAGTGTCGAATATACCTGCGCTTCCTCTCAACGGTTCTTTAATCACTGCTGACGTTAATTATTACTTGCCTCGTGCTGATAAAGTTATCATGACTCATGACGGTGAGATCAACATTCTAATGGGGCAACAAGCCCGCGATCCACAATTCAAAGAGACACCTGATAACTCTATGGAATTGTATAAGATCATATTGAATGCAAACACCAAGGATGAAAATGATCTTGTTGTCGTGCCTACTGCTCAACAACGTGGCTACACGATGAAAGATATCGGTGATCTAGAAAATAAGATCGATGCTATAGAAGAGTCTACTTCACTTAGTATTTTTGAATTAGAAGCGCGTCTTGATAACGTACTTGACAGTGATGGCGTAATTCGTATCATTAGTGGTCTTCAAGTCAACGAAGCGACTGATCATACTGGCACCGACACGGGTTCACCTGATCATAGAGCTTCGATAGATCCTGAGAATCGTTTGATTAGACCATCATTCGAAGAAGGTAATACTAGACTAGTCTACGTACCAAACAATACTGCTGATGCTTTCACAACATCACATTCAAGTACGGGTGTTGTCAAGAAGGGCGATAACATCTATCTTGCGCACGATTCCGCAGAATGGACATTCCAGAAACTCGCTTCACGTACTACAAAGATTAATCCTTTTGGATTGATCGACAATGTTGGTACATTAAAACTTTCTCCTTCTACTGATGAATGGAAAGAGTCTATTCAAGATGCTGTTAAGGTTCTAGCTGGTACTAATAAGCTGTCCGCAAAACAAGCGCATTGCTGGAATAACTGGCAGTGGAATTGGGGTGGTCGAACTAACGGATCTAATTTCACGGCTAATGTTAGACGAGTAGTAGCCTCCGAAAGTCTACGTAGAGTGATTGGCGATAGAACAGTCGATCTTGCCCTTGTACCATGGATTCGATCACGAAAGATTTTCTTCAAGGCGCAAGGCTTAACTCCGAACACTAAGTTTACTCCATTCTTTGACGGTAAAGATGTCTCTGCATGGTGTCGAGAAGAAGTTGCATTCGTTCAGTGGTCAGATCGAGTAGATGATATTGGTAATAAGAATACATACTCAACAATGTCTGGTCACCCTGACGGAACTACTGATCTTATTGCTGATGCCAACGGTGAAGTCATTGGGTCATTCTTCATACCTAATATTACACCTAAGTATGCGCTACAACACACAAAATATCGTGGAAGATATAATAGATATTATCTACGATTTAGAGCCGGTGCAAGAGAATTTAAACTTCTTGATATCAACGTGAACGACTGGGCTAGTGCAAACAGTAAAGCATTTACGCATTATACTGCTAAGGGCTTGTTGCCATGGGTATGGTGGAATCCTCTTACGCGCTCAAGAGGCAATAAATATCTTTATCCTTACAACTACACACGTAAACTTTACTCTGCTAAAGAATTGAAACGTGTACTCGATAGAGTACCTGCGGCTTCTGTTAAGCTAATCGATCCTCAGTTATCTGGTTTATATGGACCTGATGGTGTTGCACTAGATGGTGCGGCTCTACAGACATTAGCAAACAATACTCAAATGTCGAAAGTTTTGTCCGATTATATTAACATTAACTTTAATCAGTTTGCAGACATTTTACCTGCTACAGTTCAAGCGGCTACGATGAATCCATTAGCGCAGACTTTTCATGTTAGTAACGATGTTGGTGTTACATTGACTAAGATTGATTTATTCTTCAAGTCAAAGCCAACGACTACTGGCTTACCTGTATCTGTTCATATTCGTCCGGTAGAGAATGGCAAGCCGTCAACTTCAGACATTATACCTGATTCACATGTATATGTTAATAGTGCTGATGTTGTCGCAACATCTAATACGAATCAATTGGTTACTATTCAGGGTGCACCAACACCTTTCGTATTTGAAGAGCCACTTTACTTATCGCCTGGGCAAGACTACGCTATTGTGGTCACTTCGCAATCTACAGAGTATGAGCTTTACACTGCAAAGACTCGCGAACCAGTAATCAATTCGAAGGCTAGATCCATCACAACACAGTCTGCGCCAGGAGCAATGTTCTTACCTCAGAATGGTGTTAACTGGACTGATTCGAAAGATCAAGACTTAATGTTTAAGCTAACACGCGCTAAGTTTGGTACGAACGGTGGAGCTAACGGCAGTCTTGTATTGAAAAATGCTGATGTTCCTGCTAGACTATTGAGCGAGAACCCATTACAAACTACAATTAGTGATCATAAAATATATGTTCGTCACGCCAATCACGGTCTACAGCCAGGAGATGGTGCTAGACTAGATAGTTGTGCCGAAATAGGTGGATTCAGTTCTGCGCAGTTAAGCGGTAGTTTCGAAGTTATTGATGTCGATGCATACGGATATCGTTTCGAGATTGATCCAAGTAATAGAGTCACAGCGACTACTACTGAAGTTGGTGGTGGTGAGAAATGTCTTTCTTTAGGAAACACTAACTTTTCTGTCGCTAATCCTCATATTGAATCGATAATACCTAACACGACTTCGATTGATGTCTCTGCACAATTTACTTCTGGTAAGTCCGTATCTGGTTCTGAAACACGATTCGTAAGAGATACGAAGTATACGAGAATCACGCCTAAGACAAACACTGATTTTGAGAAGGTCAATACGTTATATAACTCTTATTCTCAAGACTCAGATATTGGTGCGGGCATTGCCTCTGCTTACTTCAAGGTTGATATGAAATCAGCAAGCGATTTTGTTTCTCCTATCATTGATTTACAGCGTTCTTCGTTAATAACTGTTAACAACTTGATCGATGATCCGTCAGTTACACCGCATATCTATCCTGTCGCTGAAACATCTGCAACGGGTAGTACTACAGTAGCGTCTCATATTAATAGCCCTGTAGTATTGCAAGAGACTGCTGTTGGTATTCAAATAAAGACTGACGCGTCCGTTCACTCAGAATGCAACTTTAGATTAGCATATCGTGTTTGTTCTTCTGATCAAGATATTCAGAACACACCGTGGGTAGTTCAAAATCCTACTGACGCTATCGTAAAGGATGGAAGTGTGCGCTCCGTCGAATTCTTAGTCGGTGATAAGAATGGCACAATACCTCCATTTAGTCAAGTTCAGACTAAGTTCATTCTAGAAAGTAAGAATAGTGGTAAGCCAGTAACCATAGGCAATAGTGTGGTCAAGTACTTAGCGGTATGATCAATTATCGTCACATAAAAGTTGAGGGGGTTCCTAGTTTAGTTCGAGATGTTGAAACAAACGCTATACTAAGTGTAGATACAAAAGCAATCGAACTAGCTAGAACCCAAAAAAGAATACGAGCCGCAAAGAAAATTGAACATACAGCCTTAGAGAATAAGGTCGATAGTCTTCAAAAAGACATAGAGGATATTAAAAAAATACTGGAATTGTTAGTCTCCGATAACGTATAAATAACTGTAACTCTTGACGAATAAGAAGACTGACACCTATGTCTCTACCCTTAAAACATCTTGGCAATGGCGCGCTTCAAGAATTAGCTTCCGTTGATCTTGATTCCATTGCTTATAGGGCGGGTGTTCATCTAGGTAAAATGGGCGCAGAAGATGCTTCGGCTCTAACTACAACCTCTACTGCTAACACTCTAGTCGGTTCAATCGATGATACGTTTTACGAAACCACTATAGGTTCTACTCCAGGAACAACATGGACAGTTAATCTAGCTGTCGATCATATATCGGACACAACTACAGGTGTTCATACTGCGACATTCACACAATTAAACGAATTTCCCTCTCCTATCTTTGTTGGCGATACTGTAAGAGTTATCGTTACAGGTGATGCTCAGACAGGTTTTGAAGAGATCGCTCACGAATTGTCCGAGTCTGGTACAGCACTCTTCAGTACAGAAAGTGTAACAACAACACCGTCCGCGTCTATCATCGAAGATACTCGCGTCGAATGGGAAGATTTTGTTTATGGTCTGACAGGCACATTTATCTCACAGTTTGAGGTTAAGGTGACTCAACCTGGAGTAATAAACTTTTCGTTGAATGTGAGTACCACTGACTTAAACAACACAACTAATAATACCGCTAACGCGTCTATATCGTTTGCGACTGTCGATGTTGAAGAAACATTACCGCCAGAAGCGACTAGCGTTCAATATGACTTATATCAATCCAATGCTGGTATTGTTACGCAAAGCGTACACAAAAAGAACCCTGTTTTCTGGACCAGATATCTAACGCCAAATGGTATCAAAGAAATGTCTGATGCAGAACTTGATTCGTTCTGCGAAAAATTAGTCATACGAATTATGGCAAACGAATTGCCAGGCACATACAGATTAAATGCTAACAGCCCAGGCTCTGATTGGGTTCAATTTGTTAGCAACGTATTTACAGATACACGCGCAGACGGATCGACTACTGACTACTCGATATGGCTAAGACAGTCAGGTACTGCGCCTACTCAAGTTAATCTTGTATATCCGAAGCGCGTCTTGGGTGAATACGCAGGATTAAATGAGTATACAGACAATCAAGTCGAATTTACTTTTGGCGAAAGAGTTAAGAAAGCCATTGCTACTACTGGTATTGGTAAATATGTACTAAGATCATCTACTCAAGGTGCGCCTACTGAAACAGGAACGTGGGTTGCTCGTGGTAGTGCGATTGATACTAGACTAGAATATTATTATGACCCAGGTTATGTTTCAACACCTGCATATTCAAGTCAATACGTAGAAGATTATGCAACCGACTATGTTGACACGTATGAAGGTAATTATGAGCCTACATATACTGGCGATTTCACTGCTGACTTTGAAGGTACATACGAAGCGGAATATCTAGGCAACTACACGCCAGATTATGACACAGGATATGATGCCGAATACACTCAAAACTTTGAAGCTGATTATCAAAGCCAGTATGAGCAAGAATATCTTGGGGACTACGTTAGCCAATATGTACCCACATACGACGGTGCTATTTTTAACGAACAGTACAGTACGGATTATCTAGCCGCTGATTTTATAGGCGACTACATTAGTGATTATACAGCCGACGCATACGATTCAGGATATACTTCGGACTATCAAATTGATTACATTGGTTCGTACACTGGTCAATACACTAGTAACTATGACAGCGTATATGAAGATATCAATTACGCTACAGATTACAGCGTAGATTATACAGGGCAATATGAGTCTGTATATGCGACCACGTATGAGAATGACTACACTAGTAATTATAGTTCCCAGTACACTTCTCAATATTCGGATGAATATGAGTCTGCATATGAAGATATAGAATACTTGACCGATTACATCTCGGTATATAATAGCGACTATACTACTGACTATCTAAGCGATTATGATAATACAGCATATAGTACGATTTTCGAAACTACCTACGCCACAAATTATTCTACTGGCTTTGAATCTACCTTTATAGGCACGTATGATGACACTGACTATGCGGCTACCTTTTCTGGCGATTATGTCTCTAATTATGATAGCACATTCGTAAGTCCGGAGTATCAGAGTGTTTACGAGGGTAGCCCATACGCTGTAGACTTTGTTGGAGATTACACATCCACTTATGATTCTTCGTTCGCGCAGGATTTTGTAGGCACGTATGATGACACTGACTATGTGACTAACTTCGTCGGTGATTATGCTAGTCAATATATCAGTCAGTTTAGCCAAGACTTTGCTGTCGATTATAATACAGACGATTACGTGGTAGACTTTGTTGGTGATTATACGTCATCTTACGATGCTTCGTTCGCGCAGGACTTCGTTGGAAATTATAGTGACACTGACTATGCGACTACCTTCGTCGGTGATTATGCTAGTCAATATGTCGGTCAGTTTAGTCAGAACTTTGCGGCAGTGTTTGATGGTTCTCAATATACTACTGTTTTTGAATCGAATTATGTGGGTGATTATGCAGGATCATTCGAAGGCAACTTCAACAACATATTCGAAGGCGCAAGTTATGTTTCTACCTTTGCCAACTCTTATGCTAGTCAATATACGTCACAGTTCAGTCAAGCATTCTCGGCTAACTATGATAACACAACATACACTGGTGACTTTAATCAGACATATTCTGGCGATTACATTGGTCAGTATAGCGCGTCTTTCGCAGGCAATTATGAGCGAACTACATATGAAACGCAATTTAGCGCGTCATACACCGGCAACTATGTGGGTCTTTTCTCACAGACTTTCTTAGGAACATATGACAGTCAAGGATACACTGCTGACTTTACAGCAAACTATACTGGCGACTACAGCGGTACGTTCGGAACTACGTTTCTTGGAAATTATGATAGTCAACAATTTAACGCTATCTTCGAGAGTACTTACACTGGTGATTATGACGGACAATTTAGTGCTACGTTCATCGGTGAATACGATAGAGTAAACTACAACACAAACTTCGTAGGCGATTACGTTGGTGATTATAGCGGAGCATTTAGTGCTACGTTTGTAGGCAATTACGAAAGATTGACGTACCAAGGCGAGTATGTTTCTACGTACACTGGTGATTATACCGGAACATTTAATGCCAACTTTAACGCTACTTACGATGGAGCTAATTACGCTTCTCAATATACTGGCGGTTATACTGGCGCTCCGTCTGAGACATTTAGTGCTAACTTTATAGGCGAATACCAGCGAATCGATTACACTAGCCAATATACTGGTCAATACGTATCACAGATAAGTGAATCGTTCGGTGCTTCATATACGGGTGTCTACGAAAGAACCAATTACACTTCTGTTTACACTGGTGGTTATACTGGACAAATAAACGAAAACGAGGATAGCACTAACCAAGAGTCGTTCGCTCGTGGCACTTACGTCTCACAATACACTGGCGGATACACTGGTGGTTATGCAGGGCTATACGAACGCGCAGTGAATGAATCGTTTTCAGGTGCCTCATTCACTGGTGATTATACAGGGCAGTATGTTGGTCAAGTTGGCGAAACCATAATTGATAATATCGATGAATCGTTCAATGTGAACTATACAGGCGAATATACAGGTCAGTATGTTGGTCAAGTTGGCGAAACCATAGGCGATGCTATCAACGAATCATTCAATGTAAATTACACTGGCGAATATACAGGTCAGTATGTTGGTCAAGTTGGTGAAACCGAGCAACAAACATTTACAGCAACTTTTAACTCTGCTAATAACTACAATACGCAATATACAGGGCAGTATATTGGTCAAGTAACCGAGAATGAAAGTACAGCGGAACAACAATCTTACACAGGCGCATATACAGGCGATTACACAGGTCAGTATGTTGGTCAAGTAAGTGAGACAGAGCAAACAGCTATCAACGAAGGTTTTGTTACCACATATATTGGAACATATACTGGTGGTTATGAACGCGCACAAACAGAAAATGAAGACCAAACACAAACGACAACATACACGGGCGGTTATGTACGCGCACAAAACACTACTAATCAAGATACGGTGACTGATGCCGTAGTGGAAGTTTTCAATGGAAACTTCCAAGGAAACTACGTTAGTACCTCTACAACTTTTTACACTGGACCAAATGCTCATACAACAAGTACGATGGTTGCTGACGAATATGCTGATCTAAATGATTACAACCTTTCGGGTACAGCTGGTTATTCCTCTGTTTCTGCTACCCTTAATGGTACTTTCAGCCCGACTTCACTTAATCTTAGCATGGGATCTGTAAGGGCTCTATTTCACAACTGGACTACGATTTTTACTGGTGGTGTTGGTGTTAAAACATCGCAAGGTTTAACGCTTCAACTCAACGCTGGTAGTGCGCCCACAAACTGGCAATCGATGCACCTTGTAGCACCCGGTGGCGCGGTTACGATTGTCACTAGAACGTCTATGTCTTATACGTTGTCAGGTGGAATTGCGACTTTCACTATCGCATCAACTCCCGGACCCGTCTTATTTGGTTTTAATGAATCTTGGACTGTTAAGTTTATTAATCCCTTTTCCACCACAGCGGGATATGCCGGTGGAGGTGGCAGTGCAACTTTCATAGGAGATTACATAAGTGGATACTTAGGCTCTTATTTAGGCGCATACACGGGTTCATACACAGGGCAATATACAGGATCCGTGAACGAGAATTTCACGGGTGATTATGTCGGGCAGTATTCGGGTCAATATGTTGGTGTTGTTCAAGAGGGTATAGATGAAGGCTTTGCGTCTACATACACTGGTCAATACACTGGTGGCTATACAGGTTTATACGAACGAGCCCAGAACCAGTCGTTTGCTACGGTTCAATCATCGACCTATACCGGTGGCTATACAGGGCAATATACAGGCTTATATGAACGGGCGCAGAGTGAAAACTTCGCGGTCAACTATAACAGTTCGTACATAGGCAACTACACTGGTGGTTATGCAGGGCTATATGAACGAGCGCAGAATGAAACTTTCGCGGCTGTCTATGCCGGCACATACACTGGACAATACGTTGGTGGCTATACAGGTTTATACGAACGGGCGCAGAATGAAACTTTCGCGGCTGTCTATGCCGGCACATACACTGGACAATACTCTGGTGGTTATGCAGGGCTATATGAACGCGCAGTGAATGAAACCTTCAGTGTTGCTTACGCGGCTGATTATATTGGTCAGTATGTTGGTCAAATAGCTGAAGTAGAACAGACTACAGAACAAGAAACATTCTCCGCGTCTTATATTGGAAATTATATTGGTGGTTATACTGGTCAGTACTTAGGGCAATATGAGCGTACACAACAACAAAACTTTTCTGCCAACTACTTAGCCTCGTTTGAAGGTGCATTTAACGCAACATATGTGGGACTATACGAACGCGCTATTAATGAAACATTTAGTGCTAACTACCTCGGAACATTCGCGGGCGATTATGTTTCACAATATACTGGAGCATACGAATCTGTAGATAGCGAAACATTTACGGCTAACTTCACTGGCTCTTATAATAGCACATATTTGTCATCATATGACGGTACCTTTGTTGCTAACTTTAATCAAACATTCATTGACCAATACACCGGAACATTCCTTGGTGATTATCTTTCGCAGTATACAGGCGGATTCACGGCGTCATTCGCTGGAGACTACGCTTCTGATTATCTCGGAACATTCGCGGGCGATTATCTTTCGCAGTACACGGGCGTCTTTACACAAAACTTTGTAGGCACATACACTTCGGGCTATACAAGAACATTCGACGGCAACTACGTTTCACAATATGAAGGTAACTTCTCGGCTGTATACACAGGAAACTTTACTGCACAATACACCGGAACATTCGACGGCAACTACGTTTCACAATATGAAGGTAACTTCTCAGCTAATTTTGGAGCGCAGTTTAGCGCACAGTATCTTGGAACATTCATAGGTGATTATGCTTCGAGCTACGAAGGTGCGTTTGGTGTCTCATATTCTGGAAACTTTACTGAAGACTACGTTGACACGTATACATCCCAGTATACATCCCAGTATACATCTGTATTTGAAGCCATTTACGTCGGTGATTTTGAAGGAGCTTATCAAGCTTCCTTTGAAGGTAACTTCGCGGCTCAATACGAAGGATCTTTTGCGCAGACCTTCACAGGATCATACGATACACAATACACTGGATCTTACATATCACAGTATTTGTCGACATACGAATCAGCTTTCACAGCTACATTCGGTGGTGATTACACATCCGAGTATCTAGGAACATTCGACGGTAACTATGTCTCAGCCTATGCTAATGTGTTCAACCAGACATTCTCGGGCAATTATGTTTCTAGTTATCTCGGAACATTCACTGGTCAATATACGGGTGAGTACGAATCAGACTATACAAGCTCGTTCGCAGGAGATTATGCGTCAGAGTATCTTGGAACATTCGATGGTAACTATGTCTCAGCCTATGCTAATGTGTTCAGCCAGACATTCTCGGGCAATTATGTAACTGATTACGTTGATTCTTATCAGTCTGCTTATATTACTACCTATGACAGTACATTCGCAACTAACTTTAGTGGTGAATACACGTCCGAGTATCTCGGAACATTCGATGGTGATTATACTTCGGTATATGCTAGTATATACGTGAACGAATATGTCGGTACTTACACATCTGAATACACCGACACTTACACTGGCAACTTCTTAGATACATACGAAGGAACTTTCGCTGATGCGTATGAAACTGGTTATACAGGCACATATGCTTCTGAGTATCAAGCCAATTACGGATCGGAGTTTATAAGTGAATACGCTAGTGATTATACCACTGATTACAATACCGATTATGTTACGCAATTCGAAGGCACGTTCATTGGTCAATATGAGAATGAGTACCTAGGCACTTACGAAAGCACCTTCATAGAGAATTACGAGTCGACTGAATCATACATTGCATATGGTACTTCCTATGCGTCCGAATATGTCTCTGAGTACAATCCTACATACGAAGGCGATTTCTTAGGAAACTATGAGCCTAGCTACGAGACAACTTACAATTCAGAATATACAGGCACATATGACGCTGACGCTGTGGATGAAAGTTACGATTCATTGTATGTTCGTGATCTATATTCTTCTGATTATACGACTGATTATATCGAACAAGTTTACGTGTCTGGTTATGTGACTAGCTACGAAGGTCTTGATAGCGAAGAGCCATACGATACGACATATGATGGTGCTGGTTACACCTCGAGCTATGCCTCTGACTATCAAGCTGATGACATTATCGAGAGTTACGATGACACTGCCTACACCGCACTCTATAATACCGATTACTCGATTGACTATATAACTGATACAGCATACGGTACTGGCGGACACTTACGAGACATCCCTGTATCGATTGAAACTTATACATTATACGTGAGGGTAGCATGAGTTTACAAGTAGAATATTTAGATAACGCATACTGGGAAAATAAAGATAAGACCCAGCTAAAATGCATTCGATTGAAGCCCGTTGAAGGCGGAAAGGGTGGTCGCAAGAAAGATGTTTTATTATTAAATAAAGGTGATCCAGAATATGACGTTGTAGTGTCTAGGTGGGGTGTTCCTCATATCGATAAAAACACTCAAGAACGCGCTGACTCTAAGGATAAAAAAGATCGAGAGAATCGCGCAGTCCACGAACAGCGCAAAAAATCTGCTGAGTTAGAGCAACTATTCAATGCTAAACTTCAGACGAGCGAAATACCTGAAATCAAAAATTCTACAAACAAAGCTATGAGATCGAAGATAAGACGCGCAAAGAGTGTGATCGAAATGCAAGCCCTAGCCGCTCTGCTGATTGGAATGGAATTAGGCTACATTGAGGTTAAAAAATGAGAGATGCGATTGACACAGTAAAAAAATGGCTACGCATTACTCCACCCACGACCCCACCTACGATTGGATATGTTATTGTTGCATCTCGAAAGAAGTTCTTTTATGTTTCTGCAATTAATCTTATGGAATCAATCAAAGATCATTATCCCGAAGCTAAGATCACTCTAGTCGTTGAAGAAAGATTCCTTGATGGTAACGAGAAGATAGCGGATAACATTATTTTCTGCGATGATCATGCACGAGCTAAGTTGATAGGAATGGCTAAATCACCTTATGATATTACGTTTTATGTCGATGCAGATATAGAATGCGAACACAAAGATATCTCTACAATCTTTGATAAACTCGATGGACATGATATCATGTTCACTGGTCTACCTGCTGATAGACATTACTGTTACGCAGAAGTATTCTTCGACGGTGCGAGAAAGGCTGACGGTACTAAAGCAGGGTTCGAACTTTGCGGAGGTGTCTGTCTTTATGATATGAGAAAGCCACTTGTTCGTGAATTCATGAACGATTGGTATAATCTAACTGTAGCTCAGTATGCTAGACTCTGGTGGCCAACGAACGAAGATGGCACTGAAGACCTCAAAAATTATCCTGCTACACTAAAAAGATGGGACCAATTCTCACTTTGGTGGTTGACTAACAAAGAGCCAAAATACAAAGACCTCAAAGTAGGTATATTAGAAGATGATGCTCGATGGAATTACTACTCTAAGTATAAGTACGACCATAATAAAGAGCCTGTAGTATTGAGACACTACTCCTCTTCAGGCGCTAAATCTCTGGAATTTTAAACTATGATGAAAAATATACCTTTAAACGACTTTGCAATAGAATTGTTAGACGAAGCATTGTGGTTTACAAAAGAAGAAAATTACACCGCTGTAATACCTACGAAGATGAACGATCTCGATAAAGCTGATTATTATACGGGTGATGAATACTTCGAGAAAATAAAAGCGATGGGCAGTTCTCATGATGGATTTCCGGAATTCATCGCTTGTTATTCTTTTGGTCAAGGTATTAGATTCGATAATCATAATCCAAAAATTCAAAGAAAGATCGCTGAAGTGACCGAAAGACATAGTGCGTTAATAACTAATATTCAGACTACTTTCAATCTTAAAAAGAACGCTCTATTTTCGATTTATCCTCCGGGTGGCTTTATCTCTTGGCATAATAATGCTAACGCGTCGGCTTATAACTTTATATTTACTTACAGCGAAACAGGTGATGGATGGTGGAAGCACCTGGATCCTGTTACTAAAGAAATGGTTCATATACCTGATGTTAAGGGATGGCAATGTAAAGCTGGACACTTCGGCTCATACGCTGACGGAGAAGACTCACTAGTATATCATGCCGCAAAGAATGGTAGTACAGGATTACGAATGACCATTGCGTTCACGTTAGATCGATCTGATACGTCACAATCTCTTCAGGACTGGATAATAGAAGATATTCAAGCTTAGGAATCGTATAAATAACCTTATAAGATAATCGAAAGGATATTATACAAATGGCTACGCATTACGAAGTCCTTCAAATAAATCAAGGCTCTGACACTTCGATAGAGTTGGAGCTTGTAAATGTGGACAATTCTAAAAAGGACTTGACAGGGTTTAGTGTTGAAGCTAAACTCAGTTCAAACTATTCTCAGCCTGATTCTGATAAGACTAGTTTCTTGTCTATAATATCCTCTCCCTCTACAAGCGGTATCGTCAATCTTTCGTTGACTAATGAGCAAACGAGCATACTTAATCCTAAGAAGCGTTTCGTCTATGATGTTGAGATATCACACGTTGATAGTGCTACGGGCAATACAATTGTCGAGAGGGTTCTAGAAGGTATCCTTACAGTAACTCCGGCGGTGACTTAATAATGACAAGAGTAGTAGTTGAAAATAGGACGAAAATTCTAAAGATTGTCGTCGGTACTCCTATCTCAACTGTCGTGGCTGCGGCAGCGGCTGGTGTTGATGTTGATAACATTGCGGGCATTACTACTACCGGTGCAGAACATGGCGATATTCTTATTTACAATGCTGTCACAGAAACTTGGACAGCGAACAATCTAATAAACGAAAATCAAATTATAGATGGAAAACATTATCCGTCTGATTCCGCTCACGCATTTATGCTTCTGCGTAGAAGCGGCACAAGTGGAGCGCCTCCACATCTTCGTCAAGGCGAAACTGCGTATTCATACTTAGTTGATTCAGCCCATGATGGCTTTGGTAATGGCGGTCAAAGACTGTACATTGGCGTTGGTACTGACTCGACGTATCCCGATGGATCTGTTCGCGCACAATCATTAGAAGTTATTGGTGGTTCTTACTTCACCAATCTTTTAAATCATCCTGCTGGTGTCAATACTGCGAATAGCGCATTAATCGTTGATTCAAATGGTCACTTAGACTCTCTTCTTGTAAGACAGTTAACAGCCATAAACTTCACTGGCACTGGCGTTACTAACTTAGATTCTACAAACGTAGGTAATCTTAATGTAGCGAATGACGCTGTTTTTGATTCTGACGTAAGAATTAAAGGTAATCTAATAGTCGATGGTGATACTACCTTTGTATTAGATATCGTTTTGGATTCGACTGATGTTATCGGTGATTTTAATGTCTATGAAGGAGTGGCTAACTTTAATGTTGATAAACAATTCTTTATTGACAGTGTACAGATCGAACAGTTCATTGATAGTAGCGTTAATGATTTACTAACATCAGGTAATGCAGTAAGTTTAACATACTCTAATCCTAACAATAGCCTCAACAATAGCCTCACTATAGCTGTCGATATTACGGATAGCGCAAATCTTGGTGTAGCTTCGTTTGATGCTATTGCAGGTGAAACAGAAAGCACAACTAAACAATTTTCTAATGTTAACGGTGCAGTGAGTATAACCACTCTTGACGGCGGATTCTTTGGTAATGACTCAAGATATCCAGGATAATTTTAAGACGCTAAATAGAAACACTAAGAGCATTATAACAGGAGCTTGATACGTTGTCAACCACTAAATTACTAAATCGCAGAACTAATGTGCCCGGACAAGTGCCCGGTATAACGGACATTGATCTTGGTGAAGTAGCGATTAATACACATCAAGGTAAAATGTATATCAAACGTGATAAGTTTGGTGTTGTTGATGTGGTCCAAGTGGGCGAAGATGCAGTAGAGAATGTATTCTATGTTTCTAAATCAGGTGAGTTCGGAAACTCAGGAACATCATTGGGTGATTCGTTCAAAACATTAGACTCTGCTGTCAGTCTTATCACCACGCTCAAATCGTTTGCGTTCGATGAAGCTAAATGTACAAGAGACTTTAATTTCATATTCGATGGTCTGTATAACGATATTGCATTCGGAACAAACTATAATGCTGTTACCTCGGGTCATTCTTACCAAAGAGCTAACGCTAATAAAGTTATTACAGATCAATTAGTTCCGACTCGTGTATCATTCAATCAGGCTCGTGGTGCTATTGGTTCGGTTGATGAAGTGAAAGCTAGTACGGGCGAAAGCGGAGCATTATATAGAAACAACAAACATTGGTCAGAGATTATTGACATTCTTGTTAACGGTAAACAAAGTACCGAGCAAGCTCATGATGTATTGGAGTTTCCAGCTCCTCTTGTTCTCACAACACCTGATGCAGACGATGCGGCTATAATTCTACAGAACAATCGCGAATGGTTGAAAGATGAATTGGTCGTATACATTTCACAAAACTATCCTGCACTATCATACGATAGAGTTAAGTGCGAAAGAGATACTGGTTATATCATTGATGCAATAATCACTGATCTGATGACAGGCTCTAATTACAATTCGGTCACTGCGGGTCTTGCGTATAAACGATACCTTGCGTTACCCGATTATCAATCAGCCTCGACTATTGATATCTGGACATTCCTACGCGATAGAATGTTAGAATTGTCAATTACAGAAGCATCTAAGTCTAAGATAATCGCTAGTGTAGCTGAAATCGCTGACATCATGGTCAATGACGTACAAGCGGCTGATATTATTATCACTCCTGATACGCCAGCAACTACGACCAATAGAAGAAATGCGGCTAGTCAGATTAAAAATAACAAGCAATTGTTAATCGACAAAACAGTATTGTATCTTGCGCAGACGTATCCTACAATTCAGAATTATGACTCTACTAAATGTGCCCGAGATGTTGGTTACATAGTTGACGCTATAACACTGGATCTTATGTTAGGTACGAACTATAACACAGTTACTTCAGGTCTTGCATATGTTCGTGTAAATGCTATTCCTGCTGGACAAGTTGAGTTTACAAAAGGTGCTTGGATAATTCTTCGAGATGCCATAAACGCTCTGTCAATAAGCACAGATTCGCAGGACAAAGTAACTGCAAGTATAGCAGAGATAAACGACATCATTGATAATGGCGCTACCTCTGCTGATACGCTGATAATGCCAGACTCTATTAACACTTCGGTGACTAGAAGAAACGCGGCTGATCAGCTTAAAAATAATAACACATTTATCATCGATGAAGTAATAAGGAATATATCAGAAAACAGTCCTGCACTGACAATCGATAGAGCGAAATGTTCAAGAGATGTTGGATTAATCGTTGAAGCGATCAGCCGAGATTTACTGTTTGGTACAAACTATAATAGTATTACTGCTGGTCTAGCCTATACGCGAAACAATGCTATTCCTGCTGACACGGTAGAAGGTACTGTCGCGGTGATAACTGCTATAGGAACAATAACTGACGGGCTCGCTATCGACGCTTCTACAAAAACAGCCTTGAAAACGAGCGTCAAGACTGTCACGGATATTATCACTTCAGGAATATCTATCAACGATATAGTATTCCCAACAACAATAAACTCTAGTGTTAATGAAGAGCGGGCTCATTCTCAAATTCAACTTAATAAAACTTTGTTGATCGACAACTACATAGCGTATATTACAGCTAACTATCCGTCTTTAGTCTATGACACTGCTAGATGCAGGCGAGATGTTGGATTTATTCTTGACGGTTTATCTCATGACATATTATATGATGGTAACACAGCTTCACGGAATGTTGCTTTTTCGTATTTCGTCGACGGAGTTTCTGTATTACCTGCGGGTCAAGTAACAGCGATATTAGCCGCATACGTAAATTTAAACGCTGATCTCGCATTGGTTTTAGCAGAGACTTTGCCTAACCAAGATGTCACTGGTTCAAGCCAATCAGGTCTTTTGCAAGTAACGACTCGGTTAGAGACTCTTCTTAATATTACGATCAACGCAATAACCGCAGGCAATATAGCGAGTGTTCCTCTCGTAGAAAATGTCGATACTACTGCTATAGCAGAGCCGATGGTAAAAGATTACGCGGCTGTTGTTTCTTCTTTAGCATTTATTCAAACAAGCGCGATAGCTGTTTACGATCTTGTTGGTCCGGTTCATTATAATCGCACTAAATGTCGAAGAGACTTAGCCTTCATACTAGAAGCTTTACAGCACGACATTCTATATGGTGGTAACTTCGGTTCGTTTAATATAGCGCGATCATATTTTGTTGATGGTGTATCTCAGCTCGGAAGTTCTGATGAAATTACAGCCTCCATTAGCGCCTACCTATTTTTGAAGACTGTAGTGTCTTCGGTCGTACAAGAGACCTATACGGGTCAGGATACGTCTGGTGGACTCGCTGGTGCTACTGAAGCCGCAACTCTTGATACACTGATAGACATTATAATCGATGTAGTTAATGCTGGCAACATTGATTCGATTGCCACAAGAGTTTTGCCAGATTTAACTGGAATAACAGCTACAGATTATAACACAATTAATAATGCGATAGTAGCATTAAAAGCGGAAGTTATTGAGTATGCAGATTGGTACGGACCTGTCACATATGATCGCGTCAAGTGTAAGCGAGACTTAGGATTCATTCTTGACGGCTTGATTCATGACTTGACATACTTCGGTAATGTCGGATCGGTGACTAACGCAAGATCATATTTCGTGGGTGCTGTAGCTCAACTCGGTAGCGTCGACGAGGTAACATTCACATCAAACGCTTTGACATACCTTGATCTTGCTATTGGGCAAGTCATTCTCAAAACATTCGCAGGTCAAGATACTGTCGCTGATGCAGGCACTGCGGCAGAGGGAGTTGTCGTTAATGACCTGATCTCTATTATCGAAGCACCAATATTAGCGGGTACGATTTCAGGATTGAGAGCTACGGTATTGCCAGATTTCACTGGCATTGTTTCGAGTACTACAGTCGACTACGGTTTGATTCTAGCACAGAAAGCGACGATCACTAGTCAAGCATTGACACATGTTGATCTAAACGGTTCAACGACTTACGATAAAGTCAGATGTCGCAGAGATACAGGCTTTATAGTTGACGCTCTGACACATGACGTATTGTATGGCGGAACACATGGTACGACTATTAATGCCCGAGCTTATTATGTTGGAGCTGTCGCTCAGTTACCGGCTGATCAACAAGCGGCTACTCAAGCGACATACGAACACCTGAAAACAATAGTGGGTCAGCTTATCACTAACACACTAACGAGTAATCTATCCACAGGTGCTGATCTAACTGGCAATGCAAGCCAATATGCTACTGTATCAGAGAAGACTACGCTAGACTCCCTTCTCACGATAATAGTTGATGTTATAGCCGCAGGCAATCTCGACGCTCTACCGGCAGTGGTACAGCCTAATCTAATTAGTCGAGGTGTTTCTGTATCATTAAGAAATGCAGTCACGGCTACTAAAGCTATTCAGGATTTCTTGATACTTCAGTCGGTTAAGTCTGCAAAGAATACTGGCGATACAACAATCTTTTTGAAGTCTGGTGATTACACGATTAATAATCCTGTTAAGTTACCTCCTAAGACTGCGATTGTCGGTGATAACTTGAGAACCACTACAGTTAGACCTAAGAGTGTGGATTCTGATCTCTTCTACGTAGACAACGGCACTTTCATAAAAGACTTGACCTTTCGAGATCATCAAAACTTAGCGGCTTGTGTTGCATTCGACCCTAGTGTTGATAGCTCAAGAGCCGGACCATTCATTGTACAATCACCTTATGTTCAAAACTGTACTTCTATTACTAACGACGGTGTTGGTATGAGAATTGACGGTTCTAAATGTTCGGGTTTGAAGTCGATGGTATCTGATGCATTCACTCAGTACAACGCGGCAGGTATTGGTGTTCATCTACTAAATCGCGGTTTTGCTCAGTTGGTTTCTATATTCACAATTTCTACTGAAACCTCTATTCTCGCTGAAACTGGTGGTCAATGTTCTATCACTAACAGTAACGCTTCGTTCGGTGATTTCGGGCTAGTCGCAAGAGGTACTTCTGGTATTCTATATGACGGGCAATTAGACTCGGATTATCCTATATTCACTACTTCACTGCGTTTGAGAAATGTTATAAATAGAGACAGTGACGATTATATCACTGCATTCGGTGCTTCTAAACTGCCTAATTATGGCGATACAATGAAGTTTGATTCCGAAGAGTATTACTACACTGTAGTTGGTGTAGATTCGGTTGATGTAGATAAGTATGATATAACATTCGAGCCACCTTTGAATTCGCTGAAAGCTAAAGATCAGAACATGACCTTTAGACAACGATCATTGATTGCTTCAAGTTCGCACACGTTTGAATATGTTGGTTCGGGAACAAACACGTTCACAGCTATACCTCAGAATGGTGGTATACCTAAGCCCGAGCGTGAAGTGGTATTTGACTCTGCAACGAATGCAGGTTTAGTTGTATTCACTTCGACGGATCAGATGGGTGACTTTAGAATCGGAGCAGAACTAACTATTAAAAGACAGGAAGGTAGAATCGTAGGTGAGACATTCGAAAGATCACTATATGCTATTCTAACTCCATATATTCTAGCACTAGAAGGTAACTAAGAACATGGCAACTCCATTAAATGTATTCAAATCCGTTTCAGTACCTATTACTGAAGGACCTATTACAGGTGACAGTGACGTAGTTTACACAACTCCGAACGGTATCACAACTATTGTTTTGATGGCTCAGGTTGCTAACGTAGATTCTGATCAGCAAGTGCATGAAGTAACATTGAAGCAAGCCTCAGCTTCAGCGGCTACTCCTATTCATTTAGTTAGAGGATATAGAGTACAGCCTCGTGACGGTGTTAGTTTGACAACGGGCAAGTTGATCGTCGAAGAAAATGGTGTTATAAGATGTTCGACTTTAGCCGGTAGTGCAAACAAACTTGAACTCACATTAAGCTTCTTGGAATCATTAAATGGCTAATTCTATCAAGTCGATTCTCGGAAGTGTACCCAAAAGGGCTGTAGAGAATTTAGATTCGAGTCGTTATGAATACATAACGCTCGATCAAACAGAGCCAAGCCCAGGCAATCCTTCTACTGATGGTCAACTATATTCGTCAAAAGCAAATGGCGAAAGAGGCTGGACTTCTTTACCTAGAATTAGTGGTCTAGAGTTTATCGATCAAGCTCTTGACTCCGGTGGTGCTACAGACTTATATGCCTTGTTCTTAAAAGGTGATCCTTCGGTCTCTAACGGATTGCACGATAGCGTAGTTTTTAGAAAGCTTAATCTTGGCGCATTCTCTGATACCGAGACATTACAGTCGGTAACTGACCGCGGTGATAGTACCAACGTGTACGTCAAGTTTACTAGTGGTCTCGAAGCTGATAGTGTTCTGATTCTCGGTAACTTGACTGTTCAGGGCACACAGACGATTTTGAACACGGAAATCGTCGAGATAAAAGACTTAAATATATTACTCGCTAAAGGTTCAGCGACTAATGCTCAGGCTAACGGTGCTGGTATAACTATAGACGGATCGTTCGCAGAGTTAAGTTATAAGTCTGTCGACAATTCTTGGAATATGAATCGAAAACTCAACCTCGATTCTGGTCTAGATGTATCTGGTCCAAGCACTATGGATTCTGCTACAATTACAAGTGATTTTGTGATTGAGAATGTTCCGTCATCGGTCACTGCTGTAGTTGGTCTTTTCTTAGATCCTTCGACTAATCAAGTTGTTTCAAGAACAATCTCGACCGATATTCTCGACGGTACTGTTAAGCTAACGAATGTTATTACAAAAAATAACGATCAAACATATTACCCTGCATTCGTTAGTGTTTTAAACGGTGCTGATAGTGCGGCTGTCGATAGTGATTTATCCTACAATCCATCACAGAATAGACTTACAGTACGCAATTTATCTCTTCGAGGTATTTCGTTAGATGCAACTACCGATGATGTACTTGTAATATCTGCGAATGATTCAGTATCATTTAGGCAACTAGGCGCATTGGCATATCGGGACTCAGAAGAAGATACTTTAGCAACCGTTGTTTCTAGAGGTAACACTACTCTAGACAGTGTTGAGTTTGGTAAGGTAACAGTGAATGGTGATCTGAAAGCTTCAAGGTATTATGATCCTTCTGATAGACAGTTATTAATTTACGATTCCCTGGGTGCCACTCTTTGGGGTGCATAAATAAACGTATAATTTCGGAGAAATAAATGGCTAGCCCAACAACACGACAAACCTTAATCGATTTCTGCCTACGTAGGTTAGGGGAACCAGTGATTGAGATAAATGTGGATGAAGATCAGGTCGAAGATAAAGTCGATGACGCTCTTCAGAAATACCAAGAGTTTCATAGCGATGCGACTCTTAGAACGTATTTAAAACATCAAATAACGGCTACGGATATAAGCAATGGTTGGATTCCTCTGCCATCTTCTGTTCAATGGGTCAAGCGATTGTTTCCTATTAATACTACATTCGGTTCTGGTGGCGGTGATATGTTTAATATCAAGTATCAGATGATGTTTAATAATATGGGAGACTTTTTGAGTTTCGCAGGTGACTTGAGTTACATCTATCAGATGGAACAATATATGAGCCTAATCGATTCTCAACTATCTGGCTTGCCTCAAGTTAGACATGCTCGTAGACAAGAGCGTTTATATATTGATGGTGATTTAACAGACGGTGATATCCTTGAAGGCGATTTCGTTGTCGCTGAAGTCTATCAAATAATTGATCCTAATGTATATAATACTATCTGGAATGATATGTTCATAAAGGATTATACTACACAATTAATAAAACAGCAATGGGGCATTAACATGTCCAAATTCGAGGGTATGCAACTTCCAGGTGGTGTCACGGTTAGTGGTCGCCAAATGTATGAAGATGCCACTGCCGAACTAGAAAGATTGGAAGAGAAACTTCGACTTGAGCAAGAATTGCCTGTCGATTTCTTCATAGGATAACAATGGCAACTAATCTTTACTTCTCACAAGGCAGACAGTCCGAGCAATTACTATACGAAGATATCATTATCGAATCTTTGAAAATGTACGGGCAGGACGTTTACTATATTCCGCGCGAATTAGTTAACAAAGACACCATCTTTGGCGACGATAGTACCTCACGTTTCGATGCCGCTTATCGTATAGAAATGTACGTCGAAGGCGTCGAAGGTTTTGATGGTGACGGTGACTTATTCGCTAAGTTTGGTGTCGAGATAAGAGATGCCGCTACATTTATTATGGCACGTAGACGATGGCTTAATACTGTAGGTACCGTCGAGAATTCATTAGACGAGCCATTTTATCGTCCACGCGAAGGCGATTTAATAGTGTTGACTCTTTCTAATTCTATTTTCGAGATACAGAAGGTAGAAGATGAATCACCGTTTTATCAATTGAAGGATTTACCTGTATTCCGTATGAGATGTGAATTGTTTGAATATAATGATGAAGATTTTGATACGGGTGTTGCCGCGATTGATGACGTTGAATCAGCACATGCATACACTACAATTCTCACATTCGATCAAACAGCATTCTCAATTGCTAATAGTACATACACTCTTGGCGAAGAATTAAGTCAGGATAATGGCACGTACATCATGAAAGGTGAAGTCGCTCATATTGACGCGTCTGTTCCTGGTACATATAAACTATCGATAGCGCATACTGGTGCGACTGACGGTGAATATCATGTATGGTCAACCACCGATCCTGTCGTCGGAGCTGACTCACTTGTATCTGAAATACCACTTACTAACACTGGTGAAGATTTACAAGAGGGTAATCAAAACGATATCTTTGATGATGTTGCTGATGACTTTATGGACTTTTCAGAGTCTAATCCGTTTGGAGATCCTATCTAATGTTCGGCACTCATTTTTATCACCAAAGAATTCGAAAGGCTGTAGCTGTATTTGGTTCACTGTTTAATAACCTTAATGTTATACGCAAGAATAGCACAGGCGAAGTAATTAGTCAAGTAAAAGTTCCTCTTTCTTATGCACCCAAAAGAGACTTTATAGCTCGAATGGATGAAATGCTCAATACAGAAACGAACGAAAGACAAATAGCATTGAAGTTGCCAAGAATGTCGTTCGAGATTGTTGCGCTTCAGCATGATCCATCTAGACAAATGCCTAGAAATAACACATGCATAAAAGCACCTTCGACATATAACGGTAAAGCTACGCAGTTATATTCTCCTGTACCGTACAACGTATACTTTCAGCTAAATGTCTATGGAAAAAGTCAAGACGATGTTCTTCAGATAATCGAACAGATCGTACCGTATTTTACACCGACATATACTGTAACAGTAAAGCCGCTCGATGATTTCGATGTTAAAGAAGACACACCTATAGCATTAACAGGACTAACCTTTTCTGATGACTACGAAGGCTCTATCGAACAACGACGATCAATAATCTATACATTAGATTTCGAAATGAAAATGAATATGTGGGCAAACAATAATACAGCGAAAAGCAAGAAAATCATTGAATCTGCTACTGTATCTGTTACTGATATGGACGGTAATAATCTGTTCGATACTAAAGTGTTAGCCAATGTAATAACAGGAAATAGCGGTGTACTTGCAACTGAAGATACTGGTACTATCACCGAAATCCTAAAGATCGAAAATATTCAGAGTGCGGTTTCAACTGTCTCGGCTTCTTCACCCACATCTGGTGTCGCCTCTGCAACGATCATCGGTGTTGTTACATCAGGAGGCACTACCAAAGCGAATGTCTCATGGGTCTATACTCCTAATCCAGACTTTTCGGGTAGCGATTCGTTTGTCATTACATTAAATCTTGTCGACGGAACGAGCAATACAGTGACAATTAATACAACGGTCACTGACGCCGTGATTGATGGAATTAGCGATGCGTTCGCAATTACACTTAATACGACTACCGCTATTAATGTCGGTGCTAACGATACATTCGAGTCTGCTACGGTTGTTTATACGATACCAGTTGGTGGACAACCTGACAACGGTTCGGTGACAATAACTAATTCAGCTACCGGTGCTATGACTTATACGCCCGAGACAGGATTCGTGGGAACAGATGTATTCACCTATACAGCTACGCCCGCTACTGGTCAAGCAGAAAATGTAAGTGTTACATTAACAGTGACATAAAACAGTATAAATAGAATAAGAAATACAATCTGAGGAAGTGACATGGCAGGCGTAAAGGTAACCGATTTAGACTCCGCAACTGGCGTACCAGCGGTAGATGATATTCTAATAATTGTCGATAGAGACACGAATATCACAAAACAAATTAAAGCTGGCGACCTGCTTTTAGGGCAAACAGCTAATCAGTCGAATCAAGTTTTTCTAACAACCTCTACCGAAGCAAACAATAAAGTTTTCTTTGGTAATGGCTCTAACGGTGAATACGACTCGGTAAATATCAGCGACAATCTTACGTATGACGCAAGCACAGGCGAGTTAGCGGCAACGCGCTTTGCTGGTAGCGGAGCTGATCTGACTGACTTACCCACAAATGATCCTGTTGTTAATGCTGTCGATGCTGGCGCAGATGACGATGGTTATCATCTAATGATTCGTAAAGCCGCTACTGGTGAGGATAGCGTACAGACTGCTAGTAATTTACTATTTAATCCTAATACTGGTATTTTTAGTGCTCCTTTTGTTGCAGGTGATGGCAGCCAGCTAACAGGCGTAAAGGCAGATAGTGCGCTAGTAGCCGCTTCTGCTTTAAGCGCGAACTTTGCTGTCGATGCCACGAACGCAGATAGTGCGCTAGTAGCCGCTTCTGCTTTATTAGCGGCTCGTGCAACAATCGCAGATAGTGCCGCGCTTGCGGCTCTAGCAGTTCGAGCAAACTTAGCCACTTACGCACTTGCCGCAGATAGTGCAATAGCATCTTCTACCACACTATTAGCAGATAGAAGTACAAACGTCATTGCTGTAGCCGCTACCAGTGAAACTGCTGTTTATCCTATTTTAGTTGATGGTCTTACGGGCAAACAACTGCCACTCACAGACGCTTCTCTAGTTTATAATCCACAGACCGAAACATTATCAGTAACAAAGATTACTGGTGATGGTTCTGGATTAACAAACTTACCGCTTACTGCTAGTGGTGTTGTTGCGACGGCTGTTAATGTTACTCCTACCGCAGTAGACGCCTCACACTCTATCATATTTACACAAAGCCCGACTGGTGTAGATAGCGTAAACACTGACCCAGATTTTACATATAATCCATCGACCAATCTATTATCTGTTGTCAACCTAGGTGGTAACGGTGCTTTGTTAACAGAAGTTCCGGCTGTATCAATCACATCTAAAACAGGTCCTAGCACAGGTACACAATACCTATTAATGAAGGCTAACCAGACGGGCGATGATTCAGTAACTACCGATGCGGGCGCAGTATGGGACGCGGCTACTGATACTATGTCATTTACTAATGTAGCAGGTAACGGAGCTGGATTAACTAACGTGGCGGCTCTTTCAGCTACTAATGCCACAAACATTGCTGTAACGTCTGTCGATAGTAACGCTACGTACTACATACATTTCGGCTCTGGTGCTTCAGGTAATGATAACGTAAACGTCGATTTGGATCTTACGTATAATCCAAGCACTAATGTTTTGGGTGCTGACAATCTTTTTGTCTCTGATAGCGCAGGATTATGGTCTGGCACTGCGCCAGTGACAACTAATGACGCTATCAATAGATTAGCATATCGAGTTAAAGTTCTGAATGGCGGAACACCCGCATAAGAACGCAACTAAATAACAGAAAGTAATGAGGAAATGAAATGGCAGACATTAAGTTATCAGCCCTACCAACACTAACACAGTCCGAAGACGGCGACTTCCTTGTAATCAATGATGCCAGTACAGGCTCGACTAAGAAGATTACTCGACTTAATTTGATTGGTCATTTAGCTACGCAAATTCGCGATTCTGCTGATGGTGGTATTGTCATTCCTAATGGTGATCTCACCATCGCGAATGAGCTAATAGCTGGAGGAGACATATCAACTGCTGGTAAAGTCAAGTTTGGTATGCTAACAGATTTTGTAAGCGGCTCATATGCAACTGGTATTGTTGATAGCGAAGGTGGAATGGCGTTAGTCGATAGCGCAGTTCCAACAACATTAGCCGCAAGAGCATATTCTCCTGCTGATACAACAAAATGGACAGGCACTGATCCTACTACGATAAAAGAAGCATTAGATAGAATAGCGGCTGCCCTTGGTCCTATAGCATAATGGCTCATACACCGTTTTCTGATAAAGGCAGACGCCACCTAAATCTAAGACAAAATCAGATTGAAGGTGTTTTGCCTGACCACTTTAAGGAATACTATCCTAAATTCTTGGGGCTATTAAATCAGTACTACGAGTGGCAAGATCAATACGCTTCGACCGAATTGCTGTCACACCTCTTTAGTACTCGCGACATTAGCGAAACTGATATATCCCTATTGTCTTATATCGAAGATGAATTGCTATTAGGCGATACTTACTTCGAGGGATTTGGACAGACCGAATCAGAGAAACGAGCCGCGGCTAACTTCTCTAGCACTCTATTTCGAGCTAAAGGCTCTAAGTTCGCTATCGAATGGTTCTTTAGATCGTTCTACGGATTCGATGCAGAAGTAATCTATCCAAAAGAAAACATATTCAAGACAAGTGAAAGCGGATCGCTCATTGGTCCGGACTCGCTAAGGTACTTGACTAATGACGAGCTATATCAAACATTCGCAATTCTTATTAAAGTTGGCGTACCGATATCGAAGTGGCGAGACATATTTAAGAAGTTTGCACATCCTGCAGGAATGTATCTTGGCGGTGAAGTATTATTGACTTCCGATGCTATATCTGCTATACTAATTGATGATCAAGACATTAAACAACGACCTACGACTTCCTATGCGCTCACCGCTGATGTGGACGTTAGTTCTGGAGGTTCTGTACTATTTGAAGGGCAGACTGCGACATTCACGCTCACTGGATCTGACGTAGTTGACGGAATCGATGCTGTCAATTGGCATATTGAACATGTCACTACTGACAATGATGATTTCCCTAGTACGCCACCTTTAGTTGACTCTAAGGAACCTCTCAATATTAATAGTAGCACAGGCACTTTTCAAGTCACAACTTGGATTACAGATGCTACGGTAGAAGCTGATGAATCGTATCTCGTAAAGATTACCGATCAAGAGGGTAGAGCATTAACTGAACTATCAGTGACAGTCAAGAATAGGGTTCCAGCCTACACACTGACGCCATCTACTTCAACATTAAACGAAGGAGATACTGCTACATTCACTATCGCAGGAACTAATGTTCCATATTCTGGTAGCACAACTTTACAATGGTATGTTTCACATACATCTACCGCAGACGCTGACTTTGTGCCTAACCCACCCCCACTTTCAGCCTCTAAACAATCTGTTACGATATCTGATAGTCAAGGCACGTTTGATGTTAGACTTTCGATAGATGGTGCTAGTGAAGGTTCGGAGTCGTTTGACGTTATACTCGTTGATGCAGTAGGAACAGTATTAGCGACTCAAACAATTACAACCGTTGATGTTGTTAGTGCATATTCTGTCACTGTAGCCGATATAGTAGAAGGCTCCCAAGTAGAGATTAGTATTGCAGTGAATGCTTCGGAAGTTGGCGATAGCTTTACCTATGTCATTACTGGCGGAGATACTAGATTATCCCAGACTACAGATACATTCACGATTACAAGTAGCCCGTTCGTTCGAATATTCGATACAACATCCTCGGGCGCATTCGAAGGCTCAACTACTTCTACAGTCACCGTCACGAATAATAATACAACTGTTCAAGTCTCTGACACGTTCGCTATTACGGACGCTACACCTACATTCGAGATAGTTGCTAGTCCAGCCTCAGCCGGTGAAGGTGATACGGTTGCATTTACACTTAACGGTACTAATGTGCCTACTCAAGTGTATTACTGGAATCTAACCCACGGCTCTACTGTAGATGCAGACTTCAGTTCACCCGCTGGAGTATTAGATGGTTCGACTAGAATAGCTAGTGGATCTATCGGAGCTGGTGGAAGTCTAGGCTCTTTAGTATTTGCTACTGACTCTGAAGTGGGTGATGAAACATTCACATTCAATCTATACACAGACAACACCGTACCTGGTACCGTAGTTGCTAGTCTACCTTTCGTTATCGAAGGTACAGGAACGACAAATGTTATCACGCTAGACAAATCTACAATGACCGAAGATGGTGATAGCATTGTTAATACGTTCACAACATCTTTAGGTGATGGCGATTATTACTTTTTCATCGATGGAGCCCAAAGTCCTACTTCCGATTTCGTAGACGGAGAATTTTGGAATTCGGGTGATAGAAAACCATTTAATGTTACTAGCGGAGTCGGTACGTACACCATAACAACATTAGCTGATCTTACATTCGAATCGTCAGAAGTGTTTGTCACTAAAGTTTCGGCTACTGCAAATGGTGCGATATTAGCGACATCACCTAACATTACTGTTACGAACACTTCTTCACAGTCCTACACGGTATCCGTACCCTATTTTATCGTCGAAGGAAATACGGTCAATCTTGAGGTTGTATCTGATGGACCTAGCGAAGTATTATTCATTGAATTGACTGGTGACGTTTCACAGATTAGCGCAACGCAAGCTACTGCGGCATCTACAGCCCAAGGAACTAAAGTATTCTCGTTCGCAACAACAACGTCGGATACATATTCAGGTACACAAAATATCACGATTACTGTCGGTCGAGGTAATTACGTGAATTCTGGTGGAACGCAAGTTGCAACCACTACATTCACCCTCAATGATCAAAATCCTGTAGCCACTCTCACTCCCTCGGACTTATCTCCTAGCGAAGGTGATACAGTGACGTTTAACTTAGCCGGAACAAATCTAGCAGACGGAACTTATTACTACAGAGATGATACTAAGGTAAAACCGGTTCGTGTCTCGTTAGGAAGTTCTTCGGGCTCTTCTTCTATTAACATGTCATCTACCGATCTGGCTAAACTGCAACTCGGCATGCAAACATTAGATGTTAATGTTGTGGGAACAATCACTGGGATATTCAGCTCCAGCGTTACCCTATCAACGCCTAACACACGAAATACTATAACTGGTGAGATATTACACTTTATTTTACCGGAAGATATCGAAGATGTCGATAATTCAACTCATTATGGCTCGTTCGCTGTTACGAGTGGCACAGGATCTTTTGAAGTTGATTTCGCTACTAATACAGACTTCTCTAATGACGAGCATGACTTTAGCGTCTATTCTTCAGGCTCACCTGCTGTTGCTTACGAAGGATCGCTTATCGCTACTGCGGCTACGGTAACGGTACAAGATCAAACGCCATTTACTATACAATTTACTGATAACGCCCTTAATGACACAGGCACAGGCGATATATTCCTTGGTGGTTCGGGCACAAATACTGCGGCTGAATCGTCCACTAAATTCGCGATGAATCGTGATGGTACGATTGGTAATACAACTAATCAATCGACTATTCCACAGACTACAGAAACTAATGATTGGATAAATCCTCCAAGTTCAAGATTCAGTACCGCCGGTGATCAATTCCAAGTGAGAGTTCGTGCGTGGGAAAATGCCGCAAGAACAATACCATGTACAGCTGGTGATCAAGATCAGAACACAGCAAGCTTTCAAACTGCTGTATGGACATTAAGCGGTAATTTAGGTTCGACAACTTGGCAACCTGGTAGCTCAAATCAATGGCACAATCTTTCTTCGAATGTATTGATTGAACTTGATGGATATAGAAGTGGTGGAGGTTCTGAAAATCTCACCATTTACTTGACGCTAGATGTCAAAGGTTACTCTGGCACCTTAGGCTCAGGAACTACATACTTAACTAAGAATTTCACCATGGAAGGTGGCTTAAACGTGATTGTGAATTCTAGATGATTAAGCACTACAACTTAGACGAAGTGTTCTATGAAAAGGATAGTCAGGATAATACTTGGATGATCATCCATAGAGATCCGACGACTAACGAAATTACTGCGGCTTCACCGGTCATTCGGGCAAGTAATGGCGATATTGATTTCGCAAAGTCACAGGACCTTTTAGAAAATGCACATATAAGATCGATTAATCAAGCAGTAGATAGGTCCACTGCTAGACATAACAATCCAGCGGCTAATCTTTTCGTTAATAAACAAATAAAGCGCGTCGATTATCTCATTGGCGAAGAAGAAGGTAAAGCTCTTCGTGCGATTGTCGAAGAAAGATTTCCTGAATATAAGATATGGAATAACTCTAAGAATGTTATAGGGACCTACGGTGCGTATCGCGCACCTTACACCGCAGTCGAATCAATAAGTGTATATGATGTGACATTCGTAACAGGTCCAGATTATCAACCAAGTGACGAGTTATTTCAACCACCCGAACGCTTTGGTGTCGACATAGTAAATACTTATCCTCACCGACGACCTTGGTACGGATGGAAATTTAATCTAGCCGATAATTCTGTATTATGCAAAGTCGTACATATTAATAAGGTAGAAGGTGTTGTTTATCCTCCCTTGGTGCATGAACAAGTTGGAACATACTACGGAACATTTCATTCAGAAGATGGCACTATAAGTAATGATCGTGACATGTTCTTTTTTGGAACAATTTTGAATGTCGAGAGGTATTGTGAAGAGCATGGTTTAGATATGCCTTTATTTGATGAATTTGAAGATGGCTTTGTGCCATATGAACACATCTTCGTATGGGGAATAGGCTTTGATAGCACTACTGGTGTTCCTTATGTTATGAAAGCATACGAAGGGAGAGATGTCGAATGCAATTAAACATGGACATTACTGATATCGATGCGAAGTTTTGGAAAACAGTCGAACACGAGAAAAATATGACAAATGAAATAGTTGTAATAGACCCGGTAATAGACGCAGAAGATACTGCTGATATGACAAAGCACGAACGTACAATGAAAACTGACTATGATATGGCTAAATCTAATCTTGTGCATCTTCTTAAAAATGGTAACGATGCTCTCGAAGATATGTTGTTGGTCGCTAAAGAAACCGAACATCCTAGAGCCTACGAGGTGTTATCAGGATTGTTGAAAAATATCGCTGTAATCAATGACAGAATTATGGCATTGAATAAAGATTATATGGAAGTCACTGCTCCTAAATCTACTAGCGCGGTTCCTACGGCTGATGCCGGTCCGGGCACAACAAATAATAACGTATTCATTGGATCTGTCTCTGACCTTCAGAGAATGTTACAAGATGCTGATGACAACGAAAAGGTTATAGAATCAGATGTTACCGAATCGAAATAGTGGAGAGTCCTATCTCGGCAATCCTAATGTTAAACGTGACGGAATTGTACAGACCTGGAGCAAAGATCAAGTAGTAGAGTACGCAAGGTGCAAGCGCGATCCTGTGTATTTTGCGATACATTATATCAAAGTGATCAGTCTAGACGAAGGTTTAATAGACTTTAATCTATATGATTATCAGAAAGAATTGTACGATCAATTTCAGAAAAATAGATTTAATATTGTATTGGCTTGTCGCCAGTCGGGCAAGTCAATCTCTTCTGTAGTCTATATACTTTGGTACGCCATTTTTCATCCGGAGAAGACAATTGCAGTACTTGCTAACAAAGGCGCAACTTCTAGAGAAATGCTTTCACGGATTACATTAGCTCTTGAAAACTTACCGTTCTTTTTACAGCCAGGTTGTCGCGCTCTTAATAAAGGTAGCATTGAGTTTAGTAACAATAGTCGAATTCTTGCCGCGGCTACTTCTGGTTCTTCTATTCGTGGTTTGTCTGTTAACTTATTGTATCTGGATGAGTTTGCATTCGTGGAACGAGCGGCAGAGTTCTATACTTCAACGTATCCGGTTGTATCTGCTGGTAAAGATACGAAAGTAATTATAACATCTACTGCTAACGGTATCGGAAATACCTTTCATAAGATTTGGCAGGGCGCAGTACAAAAGACTAATAAATATGTACCATTCACTATCGACTGGTGGGACGTACCTGGTCGAGATGAAGCGTGGAAATTGGAAACAATCGATAACACATCGCAACTTCAGTTTGATCAAGAATTTGGTAATACGTTCTTCGGTACTGGTGATACGCTAATCAGTTCTTCTTGTCTATTAGACCTAAGATCGAAAAACCCCCTCAAAATTCTTGAAGGGGGTTCTCTGCTTGCCTATAAAGAGCCCTGCGCAGGACACGAATACATCATGACGGTAGATGTATCAAAGGGGAGAGGTCAGGATTATTCTACGTTTAATATAATCGACATTACGACCAGACCGTTTGAGCAAGTTTGCGTGTATCGGAACAACACTATCTCTCCAATTCTCTTCCCTGATATTATATATAAGTATGCCGTAGTCTACAATGAGGCTTATGTCGTTATTGAGTCTAATGATCAAGGTACTGTAGTTTGTCAAGGCTTGTATCATGACATGGAATATGAAAATGTACATGTCGAGTCTGCTGTTAAAGCCAATCGAATCGGTGTAGAGATTACGCGAAAGTCAAAGCGATTGGGCTGTTCTGCTATTAAAGACATTCTCGAAGAAAATAAACTTGAAATTGTCGACGAGAACACTATATCTGAGATATCTACGTTTGAGTCCAAAGGCAATTCATACGAGGCTAGTGACGGCAACCATGATGATCTAATGATGAATCTAGTTATGTTCGGTTACTTTGTCGCTTCACAGTTCTTTGCTGATATGACAGATATTAATCTGAAAAAGATGATGTTCGAGCAACAAGCTAGGCAAATTGAAGATGATATTGTTCCGTTTGGATATATCGATGATGGAAGCGACATGATAGAGCATTATGAGCGTGAAGAGAACGACAAGCACCAGCAATGGGCTACATGGGGCGATGGACCGGATTATTGAAAATAGCAGTAAGTATAAATAAAGCTATTGAGATTTATTCTTATAATGCTTCTTATCAATAATTGAAAACTAAAGGACAACGACCATGGCATTTATTCCATCCGAGTCTCCAGGAATCAACATCAAAGAGTTTGATCTGTCAGGTGTAGTACCTGCGGTAACAACATCTACAGGTGCGATTGTCGGCGACTTTAATTGGGGTCCAGTTTCAGAGCCGGTAAAAGTCGCTAACGAAGCGCAACTTGTATCTTCTTTTGGATCACCAACATTTACTAATGATAGCTCCGCTATCGACTATCTATCCGCAAGCTCATTCCTAAAATACTCTAGCGACTTGTTTGTCGTTCGTGAAGTAGGAACTGGCGCTTTCAACGCTAAAGACAGTGACGGTACTGCCGACATATTAATCAGAAATGATGATGATTGGCTTACTCAAAAAGATGCTTCTGCGGTAGCAAACAACACATACATAGCGAAACATGCAGGATTAGCAGGAAACTCTATCGATGTACATCTATGCCCAGTCGGCACATCTCCTACTGTATTCAGTGGATGGGCATATGCAGGCTCTTTTGATAGTCGACCTGGTACTTCTTCGCATGTCGCTTCACTATCACCTGACGGAACTGCCGCGAATGACGAAGTTCATATCGTAGTAGTTGACCGAGATGGTAAGTTCACAGGTACTAAGGGAACTGTTCTTGAAACATACCCGTTCGTATCTATAGCTTCTGATGCTAAGACTCCAGACGGCACATCTAATTTCGCACTCGACGTTATCAACGCAAAGTCTGAATACATTAGAGCCGCTGGTTTAAACCCTGGATATGTCACCGCTACTTCAGGCGCATTCACTGCTGTTACTAACGGAACTGGCACCAAAGCGGGTGTTGAGCTTATTGCTCTCAAATCTGGAGCCGCAGGCACTAAGATAGCAGAAACAGAATATGCTACCGGCTTTGCCCAATTCTCTGATGTCGATACGATTCAAGTTGACTTTTTAATTGCTCCTGGAATACCAGCGACCGTTGCTCATAAAACTGTCGTTGAAAATCTAGTTGCAATTGCTACAGCCCGAAAGGATTGTGTAGTAGTCGCTTCTCCTCCAAGAGGTGTTGTTGTAAATGCCGCGGCTAGTACGCTAGTGGCTAATACAGTAACATGGTCTGACACTCTAACAGCTTCCTCATACTTGATTGTAGATAATAACTACTTGAAAGTTTATGACAAGTACAATGACCAATATGTTTTCATTCCCGCTTCAGCCTCAACTGCTGGTGTAATGGCGGCTACTGATGACGTTTCAGCTCCTTGGTTCTCACCCGCGGGTTCTCGTAGAGGTCAATATCTTGGCGTGACTGCACTAGCTCATAGTCCTACCAAAGCAGAACGCGATACGCTATATAAAGCAGGTGTTAATCCTATTGTTAATATTCCTGGACAAGGTATCTTACTGTTCGGTGATAAGACTAAGCTAGGAAGACCAAGCGCCTTTGATCGTATCAACGTCCGTAGACTTTTCTTAGGCGTAGAACGAGCAGTTAAAGCCGCGGCTCAAAATGTAATGTTCGAATTTAATGACGAGTTTACTCGCGCTGAATTCGTAAATGTGGTCGAGCCGTTCTTGCGAGAGATTAAGGGTCGAAGGGGAATTACTGACTTCCGTGTTGTTTGCGACGAAACAAACAATACCGGTTCAATCATTGATTCAAATCAGTTTGTAGCGACTGTCTTTATCAAGCCAGCACGTTCTATTAACTACGTTACTTTAAACTTCGTAGCAGTTAGAACCGGTGTTGATTTTGATGAAGTTGTCGGATTAGTATAAGGGGAATATGATATGGCTATTCTAGGAGTCGATGACTTTAAATCGAAATTGCGTGGTGGTGGTGCTCGTGCGAACTTGTTCAATGCGACACTAAACTTTCCCGCTTATGCCGGAGGAGATGTCGAGTTGACATCTTTCCTTTGTAAATCAGCACAGATACCTCAATCAGCTATGACTCCTCTTGTCGTTCCGTTTCGCGGGCGAGAGATGAAGATTGCTGGTGATCGTACATTCGAAGATTGGACAGTTACTATTATCAATGATACAAACTTTGATATACGTGACGCGTTCGAGCGTTGGATGAATGGTATTAATGCTCACCAATCCAATACTGGTCTTATCAATCCTTCTGATTATCAGACGGACTTGATTCTTGATCAATTGGATCGTGATTCAACTATTCTAAAGCGTTATAACTTTAGAGGTGCTTTTCCTGTCAATGTTGGTGAAATTGCATTGACATATGATACGCAGAATGAAATCGAAACATTCGATGTTACTTTCTCATATCAGTATTGGGAATCAAATACCACTAGTTAAGCTAAGTCTATATAATAAGGCACTATCGTTCTTTTCGTTCGATAGTGCCTCTATTATAACAAAGGTCGCAATATAATGGCAAATGAAGAAGGTTTGAAACTATTCGGTTTCAGTATCACTAGAGCGAAGAAGGCTTCGGACACGAAAGAAAAGCTACCCGCTATCGTAGTTCCCACTGATGTTGATGGGGCTGGATACATACAAGGTTCTGGTGCAGGTCATTTCGCCTCTTTCATCAATCAAGACGGTGATCAGTCTAAAGATAATGCACAACTTATTCATAAGTATCGTGGCGTTTCGATGCATCCAGAAGTCGATATGGCGATTGAAGAAATCGTTAACGAGTCTATCGTTTCCTCAGACGAAACATCCTCTGTAGAACTGGCTCTAACCGACATCGATTGTCCAGATAAAATTAAAGATTCTATCAACGAAGAGTTCGATCACATTATTAGTATGCTCAAATTCAACGAATTGGGGCATGACATTTTCCGTTCATTCTATGTTGATGGTCGAGTAGTATACCATCTTTTAGTGAACGAGTCAAATCCAAAAGCGGGCATTCAGGACATACGAAATGTCGATGCCGCTAAAATTAGAAAAACTAAAAAAGTTACCTATAAAAAAGACGAAAAAACTGGCGTCAAGATTATTGATAATATAGAAGAATTCTATGTATACGAAGAGAAGCCAGGCAATCAAACAGCTGGAATTAAGCTGTCACCTGACGCGATAACTTATGTGACTTCGGGTCTTCTTGACGAGTCAAAAAAGAAAGTCGTATCGTACCTTCACAAAGCATTAAAGCCTATCAATCAATTGAGAATGATGGAAGATTCGTTGGTTATCTATCGACTAGCTCGTGCGCCTGAGCGCAGAATATTTTACATAGACGTTGGTAATTTACCACGGGGTAAAGCTGATCAGTATATGAAAGATATCATGGCTAAGTATCGTAACAAGCTTGTTTATGATGCTGATACTGGCAAGATGAAAGATGACCGAAAGCACATGTCAATGCTCGAAGACTTTTGGTTACCTCGTCGAGAGGGTGGTAAAGGCACAGAGATATCAACACTTCCTGGGGGTGAGAATCTTGGTCAGATAGATGATATTCTATATTTCCAGAAGAGACTATACAGATCATTGAATGTTCCTATAGGCAGATTAGAAAATGAAAACACCTTCTCTGTTGGTCGAAGTACTGAAATTTCTCGTGAAGAGGTTAAATTCCAGAAATTCATTGATCGTCTTAGACGTAGATTTAGTTCTGTTTTCTTAAACATTCTACGTAAACAACTTTTGCTCAAAGGCATTATCACGGAGCAAGACTGGGATAAGTGGAAAGATGACATCTATATTGATTTCATTAAGGACAATCACTTTTCAGAATTGAAAGACATGGAGATTCTCCGTGAACGTATTGGACTAATGAATGAAGTCACACAATACGTAGGCGAATACTATTCTAAAGATTGGGTGATGAAGAATGTCATGCAATTAAACGAAGATGAAATCAAAGAGATGCAGAAGCAGGTCAAAAAGGAAATCGAGGCTGATGAAATAGATGATCCTAAAGATAAAGATAAAGATGAAGAAGGTCAAGATTCTGAGCCTGCACCAACTCCGGTTACTGTAGTTGATGCACCAAAAGAAGAAGAGCCTAAGAAAGAGCATGTAGCTATGCCACAAGACGAGAAGCTTACCGAAGAAATGACCACTTTTATGAGAAACCTGAATAATGAGTCAAAGTGATTTAACCCACGCCTTTCATATTGCCTACACCGAAGATCGTGTAAGAAAATTGAAGAGTGACATCATTGAAAGAATGCAAGAGATCGAATTGCTTAAAGGCGATAAAGGTGACTCTGTAAAGGGTGATAAAGGTGAGTCTGTTAAAGGCGATAAGGGTGACAAGGGAGACTCCATAAAAGGCGACAAAGGTGACTCGATAAAGGGTGACAAAGGCGACTCTGTAAAGGGTGACAAAGGCGACAAAGGTGACAAGGGAGACTCTGTTAAAGGTGACTCGATAAAGGGTGACAAAGGCGACAAAGGTGACAAGGGTGACTCTGTTAAAGGCGACTCTGTAAAGGGTGATAAAGGCGACAAAGGTGACTCTGTAAAGGGTGATAAAGGCGACAAAGGCGACAAGGGTGACTCTGTTAAAGGTGACTCGATAAAGGGCGACAAGGGTGACAAGGGTGACTCTGTTAAAGGCGACTCCATAAAGGGCGATAAAGGCGACAAGGGTGACAAAGGAGACTCTGTTAAAGGAGACAAAGGCGACTCGATAAAGGGTGACAAAGGCGACAAAGGTGATACACCGGATATTGAAGCTAAGTTCGAAGAAGCCTTAGCGCAATTTAATGATAAATTGAATAGCAACCAAAAGCTGGTCAAAACTAACACTGATACAATGCTCTCTAATGTTCAGAAGCAATTGTCTACTTTAGGTGGTGGTGGTTCTTACAAGATACTTGATAATGCTGATGTAGAAAAAACGAAATTAAGTTCAGTAGCCGGTGATAGTATATTGGTTTACGACCCTACAAAAAAGCTGTTTGTTGTAACTCCTTTTTTGTCAATATTAGAAAGATTACGAGCGGAGTTAGAGGTGCAATACGATAAACTAATAGACGAAACTGACCCGACTGCCGAGGGTCACGCACATCACCATGTTGGTTCCACGTTTGTAGGTGAAGCGGCTCCCGGTTCTCTTAGAACGGCTGCGGTATGGAGAATAAAAAGAATATATGAATTGGACAATAATCAAATCGAAATACTGTACGCTAATGGTAGTGCTAATTTCGATAAAGTTTGGGATGATCGACTAACTTATTCATTCGACTAATGTTTAAACGTATAAATAGAATGTATACAAAAACTAACAATATTGGAGAGTTTCAACAATGGCACTGATCACTGATCCAGATGACCTAAACCAAGGTACTGAAATTACTTTGGATACAGCCGCATTAACTTTTGAACTAACGGTTACGGGCAATTTAAGCGATGATGGGGCGACCGGTCAGGCTTTATACTCGTTTCTAAAAGAAGAATGGAAAAACGATTCTTCTCTTATTCCTTATCCTTTCCCGATGGTATCGATCACACCGGAGCAGTTTGAATTTATTAAAGGATGGAAGCCAGTAAACAACATCACTCGCAACTTAATGCGATCATGTGGTTGGCGTGAGATTAACGCGGCTGGTGTTGTAAATCGTGAGTATATTGGTATTATAACACTTGGTGATATCGATAACGCAGATACAGGGTACTACGCATTCAGCTCCGACAGTGGTAAAACAGATTTCGATTTTCCTGGCGAAGTGAATCAGGGTGTTCAGACCTTCGGTGACTCAACTAATGGCAACTTTGACAAGCGTAGTGACGCATTAACTGCTTTCATAAGAATTGCAGGCAAGATATATGGTTCTGCGACATCCGGAAGTATTGGTCTAACAGCACTTAACTACATTGCTAACCGATTCCCTCTTGCTGAAAGCCTAGACGGTAAAGTTACAGCGAGTGACGCGACTATCGCGTCTGCTTTACCTTATACAGGGATGAGCATTACTTACGGGGCAGTGACACGAGATATCGGTGGAATATCAAGAAACTTTGGTGTAGTTATTGATGGTAATACCGGTACAGCCGAGCAAATCTATGAATTTGTACAGTACTCTTTACGTCAAGCGACTGATATTGATGCTGATGGTACAGGCGTAGAAATAGGATCTCTAGCAACTAGTCTATTGAGCTTTGTTGGTGACACGTTGGTGACTCAAAATGCATTCATCGACAACTTCCAATCTAATGATACTAACAGATTGACCTTCACCGATACTGGTGGCACAGAACGCACGTTCCCATTCGTAGCCGCAGGAACACTTAGTCCTAACCCCAACTTGACCGCAGATGGAAACGCGATCTATAGAGCGTTCTTTACCGCTGGCTTCGGTACAGCGGGTGCTTTGATCGTAAACGATAACAGTGGCAATCCTATCTCTGGCACTATTAGCGGTAGTTCATCTATAGCGTTCGACTTTGATTATGATGGAAATACTCAAGGTGGTCGTACAGCGGGCACAGACGCGGAAATAACGGTAGTAGCTATTGGATTAAACTCTGCGCAGTATGTAAGTGCGACAGCTACAATCGGTCGAGCGACTGGTCAGAACATCTCATTGGTTGCGCCTTTGGAAAGAAACTACAGCAATCCATAAGGGGTATTTTGAGTGACATATTTGGTAAGCCTACAAGCTCTATCGCCTGACCATCTATGGGAATTCGATGGCGACTTCGACGATACTGTCGGAGTCGCTAACGGCACCAATACGGACTTTACGTTTGTAGGAGAAATTGTCGATGGTGCTAGTAGTTCCGCAGATTGTAATGATACTGATGCTCGTGTCACTTTAGCAAATAGAGCGACTATTACAGGAACCCTAGACCGCAAAGTAATGGGTGGTTGGGTTCGATTGGACTCTATACAACTTCCGCCAAAATCAATTTATCGTGAGGGAGAAGATAACGACCAGTTTAATTTGGTGTTATGGGCAGGCAATAACTTGCTCTTTGAAATTGTTGTGGGAGGTGTTATTTTTCAAGCATATAGCAACAATGTTCTTCTTCCTGGGCGTACTTACCATATACTCGCAAGAGTAGAAGGTAGTGCTTACGGCAATACTTTTGCTTTATATATTGATGGAATTAAACAAGATCAAACTGAGCCAAGTTCCGGAGCATTTGGCATTGCTAGTTTAGCACAAAGATTTAATGCAGTGTGGGGAGAGCCTACTGGTGTTACCCGAGTAGGAGACACAAACGTAGTTTTAAACGGTTGCGAAAGGTGTCGTTATTCATATTGGGCTTCTTTTAGCGGAGCTAACGCACAGCTAACAGATACAGAAATACGTGAAGTTTTATTTGAACAAGGTGCGATACCTAGTGCAACTATTACTACAGGCACACAGGCTCAAATGCAAACACAGATAGATGTGGGAGCCAATTCATTTAGAAGTGACGCGCCTCTGAACGTCAGAGTAGAACCTGTCAGTGGAGGAGGAGATTTTACGTTGAGTGCTAACAATATCACTCACGATCCTCTTGCTTCTATTCATATCCAATACACGGGCACAGATACGCTAAATTATATTAACGCAAATGGTTCCAACGCCAGTATCGGGTCTACCCCGAATGGTGGAACAATCAACTTTATTACTCCTTCGACTATAACTGTATCACCGTTAATTCCTGGAACAGAGGTTAGAATATATGAGTCGGGCACTGAAACTGAGTTGGGTGGAGTCGAAAACTCAACGACGAGTTTCAGTTTATTAGTTCAAACTCCTAATGTAGATGTTGTTATACATAATGAAGAATACGTATATGTTCGAGTTGACAATCTAGATATGACATCTGGTGACTTAGCATTACCAGTTTCACAGCAATTTGATAGAGGTTACAATAACCCATAATGGCTATTTCATTAGTCGGAAATAATATACAAGACACTAATTCAGGTAACGCATTAACCTTTGCTGTACCTGGAGCCGCGCAAGCGGACGATCTAATATTAGTAGCCATAAAACAATCTGATAATGGTGCCGCCGGAATATGGGACGATGACGGTGGTGGTGGACGCGGTTACACACAGCTTGCATATAATAGAAGCACCGGTGGTCGAGATCAAGAAACTGCCATTTACTTTAAGGTGCATAGCGGGTCAGAATCTAATCCGACGTTCACATGGAGATTAGGCGTTACCGGTGAACCCATGTCGGGCGCGATGCTTATCTATCGAGGCGTCGATACTTCTTCTGACCCAATCGCAAACTTTGGATTCCTTAATGGCCAGAATAACGCGGCTCCAGATAACCCTACTGCCAATGTATCCAGTCCGTCAAAAGTTGTTGTAGTACATGCCGCTACGCACGATGACATTGTTTCGCCACAACCGCCTACGGACTTCACGATGCGGGCTCAGGTGTGGGCAGGCACTAGCAATGATCACCGTAACCTCTTTGTTGCAGACAAATTTGTAGGTGATCTGGGCTTTTACAGTCCGGGTGCTTGGAATCATACGGTTAGTAGTACAACACCGGAATTTCATACATACACTTTAGTACTACCAGAACTACAGGCTGTAGGCTTTACTAATATTCCGAATGCTAATGAATTCGGAACAAGTGTGACAGTAGAAGGCTTTGACTTTGGATCTGTCCAAGGATCGGGAAAAATAGAGCTATGGAGTGATGCGACCGGAACAATTAAAGTTAACCAAACTGTAACGTCTTGGTCAGACACTTCTGTCTCTTTCCTAGCGGTACAGGGGACGCTAAGTAATAACACGACATTATACGTAGTACTAACAAACAATGCAGGTGATGAAACATTCGCCACCGCAATTATATTTGGAATTCCGACTTACACTCAACTCGTCACGCAATTGGCGCCTGATCATTACTGGCCCTTTAACAACAATTACGCCGATGTTATCAACGGCAATACTATTAACCTTAATGTCCAAGGAACAGGGAACTTCGTTACTCAACCAATTGCAGAAAACTCACCGTTCTCGTGGTTGAGCCTAGGTGGTAGACGCGGTCCCGATAACAGTAGTGTAATGAACACTGCGGCTATAACAAATGGAGTAAGGGCTGGCTGGATTCGAGTTAACACACTTCCAAAACCATTAACTTGCATTTATGAAGAAGGTGGTGGTGTAAATAACTTAGCGTTCTTTCTAGGCATGGGCAACAAGCTTATCGCCCAGTTAGCTGATACGGGTGACGATAACGTACAAGTATTTAGTGATTTTGCGCTCGTTGTTGGTCGTTCATATCATATCTTACTTAGATTTTCGTATGATGGTTCTGAACCTGTCAATGAACTTGCACTTTATATAGATGGTGTTAAACAGCAAGTGTCTGCTGGTAATCCTCTAACGTCTACGAATCTCGACGCGCACCCCGGAGGAATAACATTCGGAGGAACAGGTGGTAACCTAGAGGTCGGCGGAACCAACGTGGATTTTCTAGAGCAAGAGAACACAAACTTTTCTAATTGGATTTCTTTTTCGACCAACAAAAGTGCGACCGAACTTTACCCTCTCTTTGCGCGAGGCGCAATTCCAGAAGTCACTTTTCCTGAGTCTACAGTGGCTTCATTACAAAGCCAGTTAGATGCATATAGTGGTCAAACTTTCCAGAACGTCGGTCCTCTTGCTTTAAGAATATCGGGTGCAACTCCTATCGCTGATCTAACTCTCACTGCCAATGATATTGTTTTTGATGAAGCTATTTCGTTATTTTTAGAATGGCGAGGTCTTTCTCAATTGACCATAATTAACAAAGGCACAAGTAATTTTAGAGCGGAGAAGTGTATAGTAACAAGTGGCTTAGGCTCTATCGTTATCATAGATGCACCACTTTTAACATTGACGGGCATACAAGCAGGATCAGAGGTAAGAGTATACGATAATTCTACTAACCAAGAACTGGCGGGCTCCGAATCTGTTACAGGCACCTTTACAGCTTCATTGGAATCCACTACCGTGAATATTGTAGTTGTTAGTGTTCAATACGAATACCTGAGAATTGAAAATGTAGTCTTGAATCAAGATTTAACACTACCAATTCTGCAACAATTCGATAGGAATTATTCAAATGAGTGATGCACTTTTTGACGGAGACAATCTATACATAATACTACCAAGTCTAGGCTCGTATAATGCTGAGGTAGAACTTTATTCGGCTTGGAAAGAATGGATTGTCTTAGTCGATAACGCTAAATTTCCTATCGCATTCACTACTACTGGTGGAGATGATATTGGTTCAGGTGATTCGTTAGCGCCAGCATTCTTTGTCAGAAATGATTTAGGTTGGAGAATAAAAATGCCTAGTGCATCTGGTGAAATAAAAATCGATGGTAACATATTTCCAAGAGATCCTACACTGGACATGTTCGAAGCTACTGACGGGTTTGACGCGTTTGTTAGCCTTAAGACTTCAGCTAATGCGCTTGTCGTTAGCGCGGACGCTGAAGCCGCCACGATTACTACTGGCGATATAAATGCAATTGCCGCTAAAGTATGGGATACAATATTAGAAGATCACCTGACTGCTGGCACTACAGGCAAAAAGCTGAACGATAACTTAAAGAAGACTCTCTTCTTAGCAGATTAACAAAACGCTATATATGACATTAAATGATAACATAACTATGAACTACGGAGAATGTATGAGTGATAACGATGTAATTGTCGACGAGATTAAAAGCGAAGATGCGGAGCCTATTGTAACTGGATCTAATGGCATCGAAGACTTGATCGATGCAATTGGTAGCGAAGATTTCGGCACTGCTGAAACTTGCTTTAACGATCTCGTGGGTTCGCGATTGTCCGATACTCTTGACCAAGCGAAGATTAAAGTAGCTGACAGTATCTTTAACGCACAATTGGACGATGAACCAGCAGTCGAACCCGAAGAAGAAGTGTAAAACTTCTTTTGTATAAATAATGATAGTAGATAAAAAGTTCGAGAAAACTCTCGAAGATTTAGCGGAAAAACAACTCTTTTATGTAATGAAGAATAAAGGGTTGTTTTCCGATCCTACACATCTTAGCACTGTTCAATATATGAATGCGAAGAATTGTAGAAATCAGATTAAGTTTAACGAACTTCTCTATAATAAGCTAGTGAAACATGATAGCAAGGGAGTGTATCTGGACATTGGAGTTGGTCCAGCCTTCTTAGAGTTATGCAATAGTAAGCTCGGCAATAAGTTACATTTATCGACCGTTGAATGGGAAGAACAGATTGACCAGTTCAAGGTAGTAAGAGATGAATGGGATGTTAATGTCGATTATGTATGTAATGACATACTAGCAGATGATTTTAAAATATATAATTGTGAGACATTTTACGATTATGTAATATTACAAAGATTCTTTCCAGTCTATAAATCAGACGTAACAGAAAGAATCGATGAAGTGTTGAAGAAATTTATACCTTATGCGAAAAAGGCTATTATAGTCGAGGCAGATAATAACTGGTGCTCCAATCAATGGGAGCATTTACTTGCAATATCTGAGAAACGCGTGAAGGTGTACGGAAGCTTTAATATGTTTCTCATTAACTTGGAGCGATATAAATGATCACATTCGGTCAAATCAGAGTAGTAACTGAAGCTAGTAAAATGCCCAAGGGTGAACATGTTTGGGATAAGAAAGTTGGTAAAGTTAAAGTTATGATACACAAAGAGCCAAAAGGCTTCACCACTTATATTGACGGTGATAAATTAGATACCTATAAAACTCAAAAAGAAGCCGAGAAGATGGGTGTTACATTCGCTAAGGAAATGTAAATGAAACTTATTACAGAATATACAGAAAATGATGTGCATTGCATTGTAGAGAAAAAAGAGAATGGTGAGAAATCATACATGATCGAAGGTGTATTCATGCAAGCAGAATCAAAGAATAGAAATGGTCGTATTTACCCTAAGCAGATTATGGAAAAAGCTGTGGATAAATATGTCAAAGAACAAGTAAGTACGAAACGAGCGGTTGGTGAATTGAACCATCCCGAAGGTCCTACTGTAAATCTTGATAAAGTTTCACATCTCATTACTGACCTTCAGTGGGAAGGCAATGATGTTGTTGGAAAGGCACAAATATTGGATACTCCAATGGGTAGGATTGTTAAAGGTCTTCTCGAAGGTGGCGTTCAACTAGGTGTGTCAACTCGTGGTATGGGTAGTCTTGAGAGTAGAAGTGGCGTTATGTACGTCAAATCCGATTTTCTTTTGAACACTGTAGATATTGTCCAAGATCCTAGTGCGCCTAGTGCGTTCGTTAATGGAATCATGGAAGGTGTAGACTGGGTTTGGAATAACGGTATTCTATCACCTCAAGTAATTGAAAATATGGAGACAGAAATAAGAAATGCTCCGAAAGCGTACAGTTCCGCTGTACAAATTCGTGAGTACAAAAATTTCCTCTCGTTACTCAAATCTAACTTTAAGGAGTTATAACATGTCAGATAACGATATGGATACAAAACTTCCTGTTGATGAGGATAACTCAATCGAGGAAGCTAGTACTCAACAAATGCCAGTAGGCACAGAAGCGGATTCTATTTCGTCTGTAGATAAGGCAGAGGATGGAGTTAAGAGCAAAGCACCAGCACGTAAGGGTGATAGCACTAAGCAAGATCCAGCGCCAAAGACTAAAGCCGGTTTACTAAATGCTATGTACGGGAAACTATCTTCTATGAAGAAAGCTGACCTGAACGCTGTTTTCACTAAGTTCTCCGAAGATTTCGAAATGGAAGAGTCAGATGCAATTGTATTGCCTGAGTTCTCTGTTACGGATGAATTGAATGATCTTGTTGAATCAGAAAGCACATTGTCAGATGAATTCAAAGCGAAAACCGCTGTAATCTTTGCAACTGCTGTCAAAGCTAAAATCTCGGAAGAGACTGATAGATTAGAAGATGTATACCAATCACGACTTGACGAAGAGCTAGAGGCAACTCGAAGCGACCTTGTTGAGAAAGTGGATTCATATCTCAATTATGTTGTTGAGAACTGGATGAAAGAGAATCAGGTAGCTGTAGAATCTGGTTTACGTACTGAGATAGCAGAAGGTTTCATGGCTAGTCTTAAAGACTTGTTTGTTGAATCTTATATCGATGTACCTGAGTCTAAGGTGAATCTAGTAGACGAACTAGCGGAGCAAGTTGAAGAGTTAGAAACTAAACTCAACGATTCTGTAGGTTCATCTATTGCAATGTCAGAAGAATTAGAAGGGCTAAAGCGTTCACAGATTATCCGTGAAAATGCTGGTGACCTTGCTGACACACAGATCGAAAAGCTAGCCTCATTAGTTGAATCACTCGATTTTGAAGATGCTGAATCCTTTGCAGAGAAAGTTAAGACTGTAAAAGAGTCATACTTCAAACAAGAAGTGGCTACAACTGAAGAAGCGATCATGGAAGATGTAGCCTCTGCGCCTGAAGAAGTTTCTGGCGTAATGGGACAATACCTTTCAGCACTTAAAACAATCAAAAAGTAACTTAATTTTTTAAATACGGAGTATTAAAAATGCAACAATCATACGACAATTTAGTCGAAAAGTGGGGAGCAATCCTCAACGAAGAGTCTGCAGGAACAATCGCAGACAGCCACCGTCGATCGGTAACAGCCGCTGTTCTTGAGAACCAAGAAAAAGCTATGGGTGAGCAAGCCGCAATGCTTTCTGAGTCACCTACTAACACTAACGCTACTGTAACTGGCGCTGATGGCAACTGGAATCCTATCCTTATTGCTCTAGTTCGACGCGCTATGCCTAACTTGATGGCATACGACCTAGCTGGTGTTCAGCCAATGACTGGACCTACTGGTCTTATCTTCGCTATGAAGAGCCAGTACAAAACAACTCGTGCCGGAGCTACTACTGGTGACGAAGCGTTTTTCAACGAAGCAGTCACCGGCTTCTCTGGTGACAGTTCAGCTACTACAGATGGACGTGGAGCTTCTGGTCTTGTCGGCGCAACTGATACTGATGCTGACAACAGCATAGCCGATTCTGGCTCTGTTTATGTTCCTAAAGTTGGCGGAGCTATGCCTACTGTAGATGCAGAAGCACTCGGAAGTACTGGATCTGCGTTCGCAGAGATGGGATTCACTATCGAGAAGGCTACTGTAACCGCTAAGTCACGTGCCCTGAAAGCGGCTTACTCGCTCGAATTAGCGCAAGACTTGAAAGCTATCCACGGTCTTGATGCTGAGACTGAGCTTGCTAACATTCTTTCTACTGAGATCCTTTCAGAGATGAATCGCGAGATCATCCGTACTATCAACAGCCAAGCTAAAATCGGTTGTTTGCAGGCTAGCACCACAACTAACGGTATCTTTGACTTGTCAACTGATGCTGATGGTCGTTGGAGTGTTGAGAAGTTCAAGGGTCTATTAGTACAATTAGATCGTGAGTGTAACGTCATTGCTAAAGAAACTCGACGTGGTAAAGGTAATGTAGTGATCTGTTCTTCAGACGTTGCTACTGCTCTAACTGCGGCTGGAATGCTTGATTATGCTCCTGCTCTTGCTACTAGCTTGAACGTAGATGATACCGGTAATACTTTTGCTGGTGTTCTTAACGGTCGAATCAAAGTCTATATCGATCCATATGCTGTCGGTGATTATGTCACTGTTGGTTATAAGGGTACTAACCCATATGATGCTGGTATTTTCTACTGCCCATATGTGCCTTTACAGATGGTTCGTGCGATTGGCGAAGATGACTTCCAACCACGTATCGGGTTTAAGACTCGTTATGGTATGGTATCTAACCCATATGTCGGAGCTTCTGCGGCTGATGGACTTGCTACTGCTCGTACCAATCAGTACTACAGGATCTTCCGAGTCGACAATATCTTGGCATAAGCTTTGTCAAGACAATAAGAAACATGCAGTAACACTAAGGGAGTCTTTCGAGACTCCCTTTTTTTATATCAACTAACCTCTTCGTACAATGGCACATCTTTCTTTGACTGATAGCGTGTAACTGTATAGATGTCTGTCACTCTATTCAGATGCTCGGCACACCAATCATCTATCGTCCCGTGATTTAAAGCGAACACATGATTGCATGTGAATACTAAATGTCTGCCGGTCGACAATGACTCGGGCAATGATCGTGCTGTCCAGCGATGATCCATTATGTTAGAATCAAATCTAGAACTAGTCACCTTCACTCCGAGCGATCTTGCGGCTCTCACTATATCCATTCTATGAGCCGAACAACTATGTTTTCGCCCTTGTCTCTTTAAAGCAACGAAAGCTGTTATAATGTCTACATTACATGTTTTCGCAACGGCTTGCACTGAACAATTGTTGTAATCATTATAGGCTTTACTTCTTAGATTGTCTCGTTCTCGTTGTTTTGGAGTCATATAATTACTCTTTCTTGGTTAATGAAGTACTATTATATCACATCGAAAGTTGTTGTCAACCGTTATAAATAAGTCTATATAACTCGGAATGATACTATGACTACTAACACTGATTTTACTTGCGACCCAAACTATCTCACAGCCAATCAATTCAAATTGGTAATTTCACGTAAAGATTATCCTGCCATTTCATTCTTCGCACAGCAAGTTATGCATCCAAGCGTAGAGTTGGGCGAAGCTGATCTTGGATTTCCAAGAACGGCTCTAACTATGCCGGGTGACGTTCTGACATTCGGTACGTTATCGATGGACATTCTACTAGACGAAAAGATGGTTGTCTACGAAGAGATGTTTAAATGGATGAAACGTGTTGTCGAAACCAAAAATTCACCTAATACTGGATCGCTATATAATAGTGAGACCGCTAGCCAGTACGCAGATATTCAATTACTTGTATTAACAAGCTCAAACAATGCTAGTAGGTCATTTAAGTATGTGAACGCATATCCTATTTCATTAGGTGACATTACGTTTACAGCTACGAGTGACGGAGCGTTCATAACATTCCCGATCTCATTTAGATATGATTATTTTGATTTTGAATAACAAGGTGGAATATTATGGATTTACAAGCAATACTAGCAGACTGGAAAAAAGACTGCGAAATTGAATTTAACGCATTAGATGTAGCCTCTGTGGAGACACCCAGACTTCACTCCAAATATCTTACCATGCTGTCAGACTCTAGACTTAAATTAAAAGATTTAGAATTTAGACAGAAACACTTATTGAAAGACAAGTGGCAATGGTATCACGGTAAAATGTCTCAAGAAGAAATCGAGAAGAAGGGTTGGAATCCTGATCCTTTTAATGGTCTTCGTGTACTAAAAGGTGAGATGGATTACTACTACAATAGCGATCCAGAAATCATGAAGAGCGAAGCGCGTATCTTATTGCAGAAAGAAGGTTGCGATGTCCTAAAAGAAATACTCGAAAACATAAAATGGCGACACCAAACAATTGGTAACGCTATTCGCTGGAAACAGTTTGAGGCAGGATTCTAGTGGGCATGGAGTACGACGAGAGCGGTGAAAAACCGAGGGATAAGTTTTTGCTAGATAATGCTAGAGATCATATCAATTATTGTATTGATCGGGGCTATCTCGATCAGAATCTTCGTGAAGTGACGATCTCAAAGTATTACGACAAACTAGAAAAAGACGATAAGAAGAAAAGGGAACTTTTGAAAAATGCAGGTAATTAGACTCAAAATGAAAGACTATGCATATCTACAATTAGTAGAGTGCGAGCCTGGCATTGTACAAGAGTTGAACGAGTATTTTTGTTTCGAAGTCCCGGGTGCTAAGTTCATGCCCGCGGTTCGTGCCAAAAGATGGGATGGTAAAGTCAGACTTTTAAATAAACTGACTGGTGAGATTAATGCGGGTTTATACTACGCGATCAAGAAATTCGCGATGCAACGAGGGTATGGCATCAAGGTGGAAGAAGGACCATTCGGTTTCCCGTACTCTACCAACAAACTCAATCATGTAGAGACTATGAATTGGATGGATACTTTGAATCTTCCGTTCAAACCTCGCGACTATCAGTATGATGCGATAACACATGCAATTCAATATAAACGATGTGTTCTTATATCACCGACTGGTTCAGGTAAGTCTTTTATAATCTATTTGCTTATGCAATGGTATCTTAAAAATCACGATAAAAAAATTCTTGTCATTGTTCCTACTACGTCTTTGGTTGAACAGATGTACGCTGATTTTAAATCGTACGGAATGGACGTTGACAATGAGGTTCATAAGATATACTCTGGTAAAGACAAACAGACAGATAAGCGCATTATTGTGACAACTTGGCAATCTATCTATAAATTGCATCCTGTTTGGTTCAATGATTATGGTGCTATATTTGGCGATGAAGTCCACGGCTTTAAATCTAAGTCACTATCATCGATCATGAATAAATCAAAAAATGCTGAATATCGGTGGGGAACTACGGGCACATTAGACGGTACGCAAGTACATAAATTAGTGCTAGAGGGGCTATTCGGACCAGTGCATAGAGTAACAACCACTCACGCACTCCAAAAGAATAAAACACTCGCTGAATTAAGTATAGATATAATACTATTGAAATACAGCGAAGAATACTGTAAACTGACAGAAGGAAGAACTTATCAAGAAGAAATTGATTTTATCGTATCTTACGAAAAGCGGAACAAGTTTATCGCGAATCTGGCAATCGCTCAGAAAGGAAACACTCTCGTTCTATTCAATCTGGTTGATAGGCATGGCAAAGTCCTTCGGGATATAATTGAAAGTAAACTGAAAGAGGGTCAAAGATTATTTTATGTTAGCGGCGAAACTAATACAACTGATAGAGAACATATCCGTAATATTGTTGATAAGCATCCTAATTCTATTATCGTCGCTTCTCTTGGTACCTTTTCTACTGGTATTAACATTAGAAATTTGCATAATATTATATTCGCGAGTCCGAGCAAATCCCAAATACGTGTGCTACAGTCTATTGGACGAGGTTTAAGGCAAAGTGATGACGGTACAACTGCTAAGTTATATGACATTGCAGATGATTTACATTTAGAAAAGAAAGCAAACTTTACGCTTCGCCATAGTGCAGAAAGAATTAAGATATATAAAGCAGAGCAATTTGAATATAAGATAACTCAGGTAGATATATAATGATAGAAAATCCAGACATAGCACAATTTAAACTAGCCAATGGTAATGAAGTCGTATGCGAAGTAGTAGAATGGAGTAATGATAATCAACCTGATATGATTGTCAGAAATGCTATGCAAGTGGTTGGTGGTTATGATGCAGAGACAGATGAAACATTCTTTATATTTCGACCATGGTGTAGTTTTGTAGAATCACATTCTGAATTGATTGTTCTTAACTCGACTCATATTCTTTCTACTAATAAGGTCAATAGAGGTCTTTTCATTGAATGGTCGCAGGCTGTTATCTCCATGCACAAAAATGCTCTTGATCGTCAACAACAGTTTGCGCGTGAAGATGCTCGAATGCAGGCTCACTTAGAAAAAACTCTTATGGAGAAGATGTCCGAAGAAACAACAAGCGTAGATGCTGGAGTGTCAACGACCAACGTCCTAAGCTTTCCTAATAAAGACACTGAAACAATTCATTGATGCGCTAAAAACTTCTAAGTGCATTATAACAGGCTACCCTGTGGCTGTCAAGCTTTATTTTCGATTTATTTTAATTAAATTGCAGTAGCTTCAAAAAAAAAGCTTGACAATCTTTCTATTTGTGGTATAATAGTACTTCATTAACCAAGAAAGAGAAATTATATTATGAACACTTTCCTTAAAGAGAACTTCGAATATAGCGGTGGTTACCTAATGTACAAAGGACCATATGATGGTCAGAAGACTTACGGCGAAACTCATGGAATAGATTCGTGTCATCCAACTATGAAAGATATTCCGATGCCTTTGTTCGTTGCTCGATTCAAGCATCCCGGACCAATCACTAAAGCAGTATTTCAAAAAGAGTTGATCGGTTCTTATATGACTGTAGAGCGATATGCTGAACAGATGGCTGATCGTAAAACACCAGTCGACATTCTTCGCACCAACAGCCCTAACTGGTACGAAGTTGTCATGACCAAGTGGAAATTAAAGCATGGTTTCTCTTTGGATTATAATACCCGATCTTGAATTAAAAAATAGCTTGACAAAACCCTAAGTGTCGTGTATGCTTAGGGATATTAAATAAATTAAATTAAAGGATGAAGTATATGCAATCCACAGGACTAAAAGACCGGAACGGCGTAGATATTTATACGGACGATATTTATATTGCCGACATAAACGGTAGAGTATTAGATACGATGGATGAAGACCAACTAGGTACATTCATTGACTTTCTTGCATCAGGTAACCACACCGACGCGAAAGTGAGGGAAGAACTAGAAACCCTTTTTGCGCCCGTGCCTATCTGGTCAGATAAATTAGACGAAGAAGATAATCGAACGTGGGTGTTGTGTTTTCTCAGTCATTCATCGCCCGAAGAGACTGATCATACTGGTTGGGTATGCAATTCGAATTCTGATGGATATAAGGAGCATCGTCAAACATGGCAGTGGCCATACGCCACACCCATTGACTTGAATCTGCGGTATTCCCGCAACTTGCGCTGAAGTTTATGAGTAGAATTAAAATGAAAGTGGGGTTTACATGTTCAGCCTTTGACCTTCTTCACGCGGGTCATGTTCAGATGCTTCGTGCGGCAAAAGAGCAATGTGACTATTTAATAGTAGGTCTTCAGATTGATCCAAGTTCTGATCGAGTAGACAAGAATTCGCCTGTTCAATCTATTGTTGAGCGTTACACCCAACTTCATGCATGTAAGTATGTAGACGAGATTGTGCCGTATGGTAATGAGTCTGACCTTACCGACATTCTTTCTATGTTTGATATTGATGTGCGAATACTAGGTGAAGAATATAAGACCCAAGACTTCACTGGTAGAGATATCTGTAGGGCTCGAAATATTGAGGTATATTTCAACGAGCGTTCTCATAGATTTTCTACGTCAAACCTTCGAAATAGAGTGAAAGGGGAATTGCCATAATCGAAACCACTTGACTTTAAGAATTAAACCTGTTATAATACCGTATAACTTAAAATAAAGATGGAACGATATGCCAAAGTCTAAAACTACAGCTAAAGTTAAACCTAAAGATAAGCCGCATTACGTAAACAACGCACAGTTTTCCCAAGCTGTAGTTGACTATGTGACTGATAAACATGACCGAGTAGCACGTGGCGAGAAAGCGCCAATCGTGACTAACTATATCGCTTCTTGTTTTCTTAAAATATGCGAAGGTCTATCCCATAAATCCAACTTCGTTCGATACACTTATCGCGATGAAATGGTCATGGATGCTGTAGAGAATTGTCTGAAGGCTATCGAGAATTATAATCTTGAGTTTGCTACGCGTACAGGCAAGCCTAATGCATTCGCATATTTTACTCAGATATCTTGGTACGCCTTTCTTAGACGTATCGAAAAAGAAAAGAAACAGCAGGATATTAAAGTGCGGTATCTGGCTGAGTCTGGGTTGTCTGATTTGGTGAGCAACGAGGGCGACGAGCAATCTAATCAGCAAGCGCAAGCCTTTGTGGATTCACTCAGAGATCGGGTTGATTATGTCAGAACAAACGATAGGTTGATAAGCGAATACAAAAAGAGTGAGAAGAAAGCGAAGCGCAGAAGTCGCTCGGTCGATTCTGATCTAACAGGTTTTCTCTTGGGTGAAGAGGACCGGTCATGAAGATTGCTTTTCTAAATGATACGCATTGCGGTGTGCGAAATTCTTCTGACATATTCATGGAATATCAAGAGGCGTTCTATAGAGACATATTCTTTCCATATTTGAAAAAGCATAATATCACTAAGATCGTCCATCTAGGCGATTACTATGAAAATCGAAAGTTCATTAACTTCAAGGCTCTTGAACATAACAGACAGATATTCCTTGAGAAGCTTCGAGAGTATGGTATTCATATGGATATTATACCTGGCAATCATGATGTCTACTATAAGAATACCAACGATCTCAATTCTTTAAAAGAACTTCTTGGTCACTATATGACTGAAGTTCGAATTATTGAGAAACCCACGGTCGTTAATTATGATGGTCTAGACTTCGCTATGGTGCCTTGGATCAACCAAGAAAATGAAGCTAGGACTATAGAATTTCTTACTAACTGCAAAGCTAGTTATGTTGGCGCGCATTTAGAGTTAGAAGGATTCGAAATGTCTGCGGGCATTCCATGCTCCCACGGTCAAATTCCGGCATCATTGTTTGATAGATTCGAGATGGTTTTATCAGGACACTTTCACACAAAATCGCAACAAGGAGCAATTCATTATCTAGGTTCTCAGTACGAGTTTTTCTGGAGTGACGCGCACGATCCTAAATACTTCCATGTATTAGACACTGACACTCGCGAGTTAACACCTGTACATAATCCTTTGACAATATACGAAAGAGTCTACTACGACGATTTGCAGGAGAAAGCTGAATTCAAGTATAGCGTAGGTCAATTGCCTGACGTGGATAATAAGTTCGTAAAGTTGATTGTTCTTAATAAATCTAATCCTAAGTTGTTCGAGAGATTTGTTGATCGTCTACAGATGAAGCGAATACATGAGTTAAAGATTGCAGAAAACTTCTCGGAGTTTGTAGGAGAGAATGTTGAAGATGATAAAATAACGGTTGACACTACCGAAGAATTACTGTATACTTACATAGACAACGTAGATACGGTACTAGATAAAAATCGTATTAAATCGGAAGTGCGACAATTAATGATTGAAGCCCAGACATTGGAGATAGCGTAATTATAGTCTTTCAGAAACTCAGATACAAGAATTTTCTCAGTACCGGTGATAATTTCACAGAGGTAGAGTTAAATCGATCACGATCTACTTTAGTAGTTGGACAAAATGGTGCAGGCAAGTCCACAATGCTTGATGCGCTATCATTTGGACTGTTCGGTAAGGCGCATAGGTCTATCACAAAGAATCAATTGATCAATTCTATTAACAATGGTAAGACTGAGGTTGAAGTAGAGTTCGCTGTTGGAAGTGCCCACTATAAGATTCATCGTGGTATTAAGCCTAACACGTTCGAGATATGGAAAGATGGTGTACTTGTTAACCAAGACAGCCATAGTAAAGAATATCAATCTGTACTTGAAAAGAATATTCTCAAACTCAATCATAAGTCGTTTCACCAGATTGTAGTGCTTGGTTCATCATCGTTTGTTCCATTTATGCAGTTACCAGCACAACACCGAAGAGATGTGATTGAGGATTTGCTTGACATTAACGTATTCTCTAAAATGAATGGTATTCTGAAAGAGCGTATGTCGGTACTTCGTGAGACTTCACGAACTAATCAGGTGCAGTTAGAACTGGTCCGCGATAAGATAAAGAATCAAGAGCGTTATGTTGTCAAGATTCAGAAGATGGCTAACGAACATAAAGCTAGTAAACAGAAGGAGATTGATGACGTATTAGAGCAGATCAGTGGTGCTATAGAGAATGATATCGGCAATCTTAAATCCTCGCTATCTTCACTCGAACATGAAATGAAAACATTAGATGATAAGATACGCGGTATCGAAAAGTTCGATCACCAGTATGCTGTAAAGCAAAAAGAATTAAATAAAGAAATTAAATTTTATGAAAATAACCAAATCTGTCCCACCTGTGACCAAGACATTGACGAAGGACTTAGAACAGAGAAGACGGAATGCGCTCAAGGAAAACACGATAAGCTCCAAGAAGGAAGAACGAAAGTCGTCCTGTCACTCGGCGAATTCAACGATAAACTGCAATATTTAAAAAAGTCGCATTCAGACGTTACTGAGGTTGTTAATGCCCAGAATATACGTGACATACAGTTGCAGGAGTTGAATCGCCGAGTGACGAAGCTAAGAGCAGAATTGGCTAAGTTTGACGAGCAAGAAGGTGACATCGATCAAGCTATGTCTCAGTTAGCCGAGTATAATGCTACCAAAGATAGGATAATGGAAGATCATATCATCATTTCGGACAACGGTTCATACGGTCTTGTCATTGCAGAACTTTTAAAAGATACTGGTATTAAGACGAAGATTATTAAGCAGTACTTGCCAGTAATCAATAAGCTTGTTAATCAGTACCTACAGATACTAGATTTTTACGTGTCGTTCGATCTTGACGATACTTTTAAGGAGACAATAAAATCTCGCCACCGTGATATGTTTTCGTATGATTCATTCTCCGAAGGTGAGAAACAAAGAATTGATCTGGCATTATTATTCACTTGGCGCATGATCGCTAAGATGAAAAATAGTGTTGCAACTAACTTACTAATCCTCGATGAAACATTCGATAGTAGCTTGGATGCTGATGGGGTAGATAACCTCACTAAGATCATTGGTAGCATGGACGAAGATTCGAGCGTTTTTGTTATCAGCCACAAAGGTGCAATCTTAGATCAGTATTTTGACAATAAGATCGAGTTTGTTAAAGATAAAAACTTTAGTAAAATAGCTTGACCTTTACTATGAATTATGTTATAATTAACCCACAAACACAACTTGGAATATATCATGGAATTAACAGAAAAGACGATGCAGGTTCTAAAGAATTACGCGTCGATTAACCCTAACATTGTTATACAAGAAGGCAATGTTCTCAAAACAATCTCCGAAGCAAAGAATGTACTAAGTTCTGTAGAGCTAGATGTAACATTTCCTAAGACTGTAGGCATATATGAACTTAATGAGTTTCTATCGGTTCTGTCTCTGGTTGATCGACCTCGACTAAAATTTGAAGATGATCACGTTCTTGTTAGCGACACCTCGGGTAGATCACGAATCAAGTACTTTTATTCTGACATTGACATGTTGACAACACCAGCAAAAGATATTGTTATGCCTGAATCACAAGTCAACTTTACTTTAGATGGTGCAACGCTATCAAGTATCAAACGTGCGGCTTCTGTACTGGGTCACGCTGAAATGTCTGTTCGCGCTGTCAATGGTGCGGTGTCTTTATCTGTTATAGATAACAATGATAAAACATCGAATGCATATTCCATTGATGTGGACGGAACATTCGAGCAACCAGATTTCAACTTTATTTTCAACATCTCTAATCTTAAAATGATTGATGGTGATTATCAAGTCGGTATCTCGGAGAAGCTAATCTCGCATTTTGTGAACATCGAGTCTGGTGTTCAATATTGGTGCGCTCTAGAGAAAACTAGTACATACGGAGATAAGTAATGAGTAAGGAAAGTAATGCAGTAGAAAGTAAGGTCGAAGAATTAGTTAAGATTTGTGCGAATTCTTCGCGCTCTACTACAGCAGTAATTGATGCGCTAACAGCACGAGGCGCATTTCGAGGCGAAGAATTATCGTCAGTAGGAAAACTACGGGACCAATGTATACATTTAGTCCAGTTGTGTGAAGAGCTTCAGGCTTCTGAAGCGTAGTAATTTGTTGGGTGTACGACCCCTCGGACATTAGACGCGGCAGTCCAATGTTCGAGGGTTTTTTATATAATATATTATGAGGTAATACATGAGTCAAAAAGATTTCATCTGGGTCGAGAAATATCGCCCTCAAACCATTGAAGATACAATCCTACCACCAGCCCTAAAGGCTGTATTTAAAAAGATCATAAAAACAGGCGAACTGCCTAATATGCTATTCACTGGTTCAGCCGGTCTTGGTAAAACTACAGTAGCTAAAGCTATATGCAAAGTTCTAGGTTTTGATTATATCATTGTTAACTGTTCCGAAGACGGCAATATCGATACTCTACGTGGCAAGATCAGACGATTCGCATCCACTGTATCACTAGCTGGTGGTGTAAAAGTCGTTATTCTTGACGAGGCTGATTATCTAAACGCACAGTCAACTCAACCTGCTTTGCGTGGTTTTATCGAAGAGTTCTCGGATAACTGTAGATTCATTCTAACATGTAACTTTAAAAATCGAATTATCGAACCTCTTCACTCACGATGTGGCGAATATCAATTCAACACATCTAAGAAAGATATGGCTCAACTTTGCGGTCAATTCATGAAGCGTCTGCAATTTATTCTTGACAGCGAAGGTGTTACGTATAATAATGAAGTGATCGGTAAGATGATCATGAAACATGCGCCTGACTGGCGACGAGTCGTAAATGAAGCGCAGAAGTTTTCGATGGGTGGTCAGCTTGAGACCGTTGCGGTAGATGCTAACAATGGCGATGCCTTTGAAAGTCTGTTCGAGCATTTGAAAGCGAAAGACTTTAAGAAGATGCGAACGTGGGTCGTTAACAACGTAGATGTCGATGCGTCGGTAATCTTTCGTGCGGTGTATGATATGATGTACGATAAGGTGAGTGATGATGGTCAGTCCATACCTCAACTTGTTCTTATTCTCGCTGATTATCAATACAAGAATGCGTTCGTAGCAGATCACGAACTTAATATAGTGGCTTGCATGACCGAGATCATGGCAAACGTGAGTATAAAATAATGATTAACATATATGATTATGAAACATTGAGTACTGATTTACGGACTGCTCCTGTGGTAAACATAGCGGCTATGTCTATTGATGAAGACCATTTCCTATCAGATACGCCATATGCGTACATGGATATAGTAGACCAAGCTAAAGAGATGAAGTTTGACGTTAAAGATCAGGTCGAAAACTACGGTCGTGTTATCAATAAAGACACACTCGATTGGTGGAAGAAGCAAGGTCCTGATGCATTAAAGCAGTTAGCACCTAGTCCGGACGATCATTCAATCGAAGACTTGCCAGGATTTTTGCGTGGTGTATTGTCTTCGGGCGATCTAGTCTATACGCGAGGCAATTCATTTGATCCTGTTCTGACAACATCTATATTCGATATGTTAGGGCAACATGAGCCATACAAGTTCTGGGTTGTTCGTGACACTAGATCCTTTCTTGAGGGTATCGCAGTAGGTCACGGATTGAGTGTCAAGAATTCGTTTATTCCAAAGGGTGTTCCTGAGGGTGCTTTTATTGCTCACAATCCTTCGCATGATATCGCGATGGACGTATATAGAATGCAGTCATTACTACGCGGAGTTTATTTCAATGAGCCCATTTGATTATCTGAAAGCGATAAACATGGATAAGAAAGATGTCATGGTTGATGATGTGACAGAAAAGGGTTATGCTCCTTATGTGGTGAATAAATCACTATCTTACTTCGCTGATACGGTTGCTATGGCGAATGCGATGAACATGCACCACCAATTAGATAAAAAACTACAATTTCACTTTTTGCTAAATATAGTCAGAAGAAGGAAGCGATTCTCTAAATGGGCAAAGCCGACTATTTCTAATGACATTGACGCAGTGAAAGAGTATTATGGATATAGTAGTGCTAAAGCGAATTCCGCCTTGCGACTCCTAACTGATGATCAAATAATTGAAATCAAAAAAAGGATCAGTAAAGGTGGAAGGAATTAGATTATGGACTTCGTCCGATATGTTAGAAGTTATTCTCAAGGAGCCAGATGACTTTCTGAAAGTGAGAGAGACATTAACACGAATGGGAGTGGCTTCCCGTAAGGAACAGAAGTTGTTCCAGTCTTGTCATATACTTCATAAGCAAGGCAGATATTTCATTGTGCATTTCAAAGAGTTGTTCTTATTAGACGGCAAAAAGTCTAATCTCGAAGATGGTGACTTGCAACGTAGAAATAGCATTACACAACTATTATCCGATTGGGGTTTAGTTAAGATTGTTGATACAAAGATGGTGGCTGACCAAGCATCTCTTAGAACGATCAAGATTATATCTCATAAAGAGAAAGATCAATGGGAGTTATGCCCCAAATATAATATAGGTAATAAATGAAAGTAGAAGAGCATATCAGTGCGATGGAAGAGTTATTCGGTACTCTTCCAGAGCCTGAACATCATCCCAAAAGATTTGCGTATTTAGTTAAATTATATAAGTTTTATTTGCAAAATTCACATAAAACTGTTATAAATAACGTGGCAGATCAAAAGCAAGACCAGTCTAAAAAGTAACAAAACGAACAGCACCACGGTGACTGCTTCCCTTTCGAGGGAACTACATGTCGGGCGTCTTTAAATCGTCACGACTAAATTTAATCTTAACTAATAAGGAACCTCAAAAGTTATGGCAATTTTACTCAGAGCGACACGACGAGTATCACGCCCAGAGATTATCACAACTGCACAGACAACGCTCACGTTAATGATACCCGCGTTTACTGTCTGGTTAGCGATATCAGCAAGCACATTATAAGAAGTGTATAAACAGTTTCATGGGGTCTACTGTTAAAACAAGCCCCACCCAAATTCTATAAGTGAGTGATTGATGATTGAAGCATATATGGGAGTTGATTTTAATAATCCTCTTGCAGTTAAATATAATGAATTGTCCATAAAGTCATTCGCACCAGTTTCGCATTATTTCAATATTAACGTCATACAGTGTATCACTCCTGGTACACTTTTAGATTCGATCACGTTATCAAAACATAAAGATCGATCTCCCCAAGAGCAAGCACATATACATTCCACCTACAGATTGATGCAAAGAATCGCTAACGGTGAGCGGCTATGGATTATGGAGCATGATGCATATCTTTATCCGGAACATGTTGACTTGTTCGAGCGTATTATGTTAAAATACAAAGAAATGCCAACATGCAACATAGGTATCGCTCTGGAGTGCTATACGGTTGCTCCAATCGTCGCCTCCCTGTTCTGTTCCTATATTGAACATGATGACAGTCATAATTGCAGAGGACCAATGTCTGTTCTTCATACTATCACCGACAAACACTGCGCGAATGTGGACAATCGCATACGTAATGTTTACTGGCCCAAGAACGGCATGGAGAATTTGACGGGTGTTTCAACTAATGTTTCGAACGCGCATAATAGACCCGAAGTTATTTTACCTAGTCCGGTCACTCAACTGATAGATGCAAGCTTGGGTTGCACAGTTACAGATAGAACTAGATTTCAAGGTAAAGATAGGTTCTATAACGAAACGACACATCCAAACTTTCATTTCGTAACACTTGACAAATAGCACAAAACCTAGTATAATGCGCTACACACTATGGAGAAACTATGAAATTTTATACTAACGTGACCCGATATGGTAACAAACTTCTTTATCGCGGTTATGACAATGGCACACAAATACAGCACCGCATACCTTATCAACCCACATTATTTGTCACTTCGACTAAAGCTACAGGTGAATTCAAGACCCTATATGATATTCCAGTTGAGCCTATGGAATTTGATGATATGAAGGAAGCATCCGATTTCTCAAAGCAATACGAAGGCGTCAAAAACTTTGATGTTCACGGGCAGACTAATTTCGTTACGCAGTTTATCAGTAAGACGTTTAAGCAAGAAGACCTAGAATGGAATCTCGAGGATATCAATATCTGTTACTTTGATATCGAAGTTCTATCCACAAACGGATTCCCTAAGCCGCGTGATGCAGAAGCTCCTGTCACGGCTATTTGCTGTAAGAGTAGCAAGCAAGGCTCATTTATTGTATGGGGTCTAAAGCCATACGACCCTTCTATGAATCCTGATAATCATCCTATCGAATACTATCTAATGCAAGACGAGAAGGCTTTGCTTCGTGCCTACTTAGACTGGTGGAGTGCTAATTGCCCTGATGTTGTTACCGGATGGAATTCTAAGATGTTTGATATTCCTTATCTAGTCAACCGCATTGCCAAGATCATAAACGCTGATGCTATCAAAGCATTATCACCATGGGGCTTGGTGCGTGAACGAGAGGTCCGTACTGCATATAGTACAGAGCAGACATATGATATCGAAGGTGTTTCCCATCTTGATTATCTTGACCTATTCAAAAAGTTTGGTAAGCAGATATACGGTGAGCAAGAATCTTATAGACTCGGTCATGTAGCCCAGACTATTCTTGGTGTAGACAAGTTAGCGTTTGAAGAAGATAATTTGTCGGAGTTATATGCGAATGATCACCAAACGTACATCGACTATAATATTAGAGATGTAGACTTGATCATGAGGTTCGAAGAGAAGACGGCTCTTATTGCACTAGCATTGACTATGGCATATCAAGCAAAAGTTAATTATACTGATACTTTCGGTACAACTTCTATATGGGATTCGATCATCTATAATGAGTTGATACGAAAGAATGTTATCATACCTCCTAGACCACCCCTAGATCATGATGTCGATAAGATTGTGGGTGGTTATGTTAAAGATCCACAAGTCGGATCACACAATTGGGTAACGTCCTTTGATTTAAACTCTCTGTATCCTAACATTCTTGTCCAATACAATATGTCACCCGAGACTATGTGCTACGATGAAGATATTCCTACAGCCCGAGCGGCTAACGGTGCTTCATTTAGAAAAGATAAAGAGGGTGTTATTCCTACTGTTATTCGCAAGTACTATTCGAATCGTTCTGAAATCAAAATTAATATGATTAAAGCGCAACAAGAATACGAGACTGCACCGACTAAGGTATTAGAGAATCAAATTGCTACCATGAATAATCAGCAGATGGCTATTAAGATTCTTATGAACAGTTTGTATGGCGCACTGGCTAACAAGTACTTCAGATACTTTGATCAGCGAATTGCCGAGGGTGTCACTATGTCAGGGCAACGCGCAATCAAACATGCCGAAGTCGCTGTTAATGACGAGATGAATAAGCTCCTCAAGTCTGATAAAGATTATGTCATCGCAATGGATACAGATTCCCTCTACATTAATATGGAAGCTCTTGTCGATAAGTTCAAGCCTGACAATCCAGTTAAGTTTCTTGATCAGATATGTTCCGTACATTTTGAGAAAGTGTTGAAGTCTTCGTATGCAACATTAGCAGAAGATACAGGCGCATACCTGAATCGTATGGAAATGGGTCGAGAGGTCATTGCGGATCGTGGAATATGGTTAGCAAAGAAGCGGTATATTTTAAATGTGCATAATAACGAAGGTGTACAGTACGCAGAACCTAAATTAAAGATGATGGGCATCGAAGCTATTAAATCATCGACACCTCAGATAGTTCGTCAAAAGTTTAAAGAAGTCTTCAAGGTTATCATTGAAGGTAGTGAAGATGATGCACAGGCGTTTATTCGTAAGTTCAAGCGTGAATTCAGTTCGCTTAATCCAGAAGATGTCGCGTTTCCTAGAGGCATTTCTGACTTGACTAAGTATAAAGATCGTGTGAGTATATACGGTAAGAAGTGTCCGATTCATGTTCGAGGCGCGCTTCTATATAATCATTATATCGAGAAAGCTGGATTACAAGACAAGTATGAGCTAGTCAAAGATGGCGAGAAAGTCAAGTTTCTTTATCTAAAGCTTCCGAATCGAATTAAGGAGAATGTTGTTGCGTTTCCTGTTCGATTACCAAAAGAGATAGGTGTTCATCCACAGATTGATTTTGATACTCAATACAAAAAAGCTTTTCTTGACCCGCTTGAGCCCATTCTGAGTGCAGTTGGATGGAGTTCTGAACCCAGATCGTCATTAGAGGATTTCTTTTAGAATGAACTTAAATCATTTATCATTCCCCGACTTTGGTTGGGGTTACATGCCACCAACTCAACAAGTGTTCGACGCGTTCGAGTTTGTTCAAAGTGTCTATGCACCAAAGTCGGTGTTAGAGATCGGATTTCATATAGGGCATTCTACCACATATCAACTAGAGATATACAAAGACGCGAAAATAGTGGGAGTGTCTCCTGATAATGAAGTTATAGGTCGACCGGGTGATAGCATTGATCCTCAAGTTAGACGAGATATGGTCGGGATTCTCAATGAAAAGTATATCAATCGATTCACGTGGATCAAAGGTAAGACAAAAGAAAGTCATGTAGCAGAGGCACTTGATCAATACCATTTCGACTTTGCGCTAGTTGACGGCAATCATTCAGAGGATGCGGCTACTGTAGATATGATAATGATGTACGACTTGAACATACCAAATCTATTGATCGATAACTGGGACCAACGACCTGTCAAAGAGGCTGTCGACAAGCATGGTATGTATGAGCTAGTAAAAGAATTCGACTATCGCCAGACATTCAAAGGTAAGACCGTGACGAATCAGATGGCAGTCCTACGGATGAAGAGATAAAAAACTATTGACATTGATTGCAGAACCTGCTATAATACATTATGAATTATAAACTGACTATATTTAAAAACAGATACGACAACGTAACTTCAAAAACTATGTGCTTTAATACGTGGCACGAGTTCGTTTCTCTGCTAAATAAACTTGCGAAAGTGAATAACACTAAGGCTACAGCACCACTAATTAGCCCTGCAATATACACAGAAGACACTACAAGGAGTAACAAGAATGTTGAAGTCTGGGCGGGGTGGTGCGCACTTGATGTGGATGATCATAGCTTCGGCAATGACATTCACGTTCTTCAGTCTGAGCTTACACGATTGTTTGCTCCTTATGATTTTGTGTGCTACAGTACTGCTAGTAGCAATCCTGATTGCCTTAAGTTTCGCCTTGTCTTTCGAATTGACTCTCATATCGAAAGGGAACAGATTCCTAAGTTTTGGTTCGCTCTCAACGCTGAAGTTGGTGAGATCGGAGACGCGCAAACAAAGGATCTCTCACGCATGTATTACGTACCTGCCAATTATACTGGAGCTTCTAACTTCTGTTTTAGTCACGACGGCGGCTCTCCAATTGATTCATTCGCTTTAATAATAAAGCACCCTTATGTACAGAAGACTGGCAATTCATTCTTAGATCGACTACCTCCAGAAATGCAGAAAGCTGTGGTCGAACATCGAAAAACTTCTATGACTACCACCGATATCTATTGGACAAACTACAAAGATTGCCCTTTCTTTCCTAGGCGTTTGGGTGTAGAATACCAAACAATGACAGAAACTGGTTGGTATAGAAAAATGTATCAGATAATGATTGCAGTTGCAGGTTCTGCGATTAAACGCGGTTATCCAATTACCGCAAAGCAAGTAGCTGATATGTGTAGACAGCTAGATAATGACACAGGTAATTGGTATGAGACTAGACCGTTAGAAGTAGAAGCTGATAGAGCAGTAGAATATGCGTATCGAAATAATTAAACTTAACTAGAAGGTAGATGTAAATGAGTGATGAAGTAGAAGATGGTGTGGTAGTGCCTATGCGTGAGGACATGGCAATTAAAGAGCCTGGTGAGCAACCGGTCGAAGATAAAAGATCACAAAAACTAAGGATTGGTGTTGTGGGTAATGATCTAGTAGCTAATGCTATGGGTATAGCCTTTGATCCTAATATCGTCGAGGTTATGCGCGTCGATGGTTTAGAGCAGATCGATGACTTGATCGATTGGCATCCAGGTGTTACGTTCTTATGCAGTCCACTTAAAGTTCTTGAGAATGATTCGGTCGACGATGCTGATCTTATCAATATGATAGCCAAGCTTATCAAAAGTTGTGGTAGCGGTATTTGTATTAGAAGTACTTTGGCTATTGAAACTGTCGAGCGATTGATTAAAGCTTTGAGTTACGAAGTTGTATTGAATAAAGTTGTTTATAATCCTGTCATGTCTGATAGCACTGATATAGGAGCTATTCTGACTCCTTCAATCGAGTATTTCGGTGCAAGCGACGATGTGTTATCAAAGCATATGGATATTATGAGAGGCACTTCTATTATGTCGGTGTCGCAGATCCGATCGGGTAGTATCTTTGAAGTCGTATATGCAAAGTTAGCCATTAACGGTTTTAAAGCTGTTAAACAAACTTTCTTTAATCAGTTGCATGATACTATTATGGATTGTGGTGGAGCAAGCCCGTCCAATGTTCGAAGATTAATTGAAACAAGTGAAGCACTCACAGATCGAAGCGCGATGGTTCCAACATTCGTTCGTGCGAAGGCTGATAGTCGCATGACTCACAAACGGGCTCGCTCATTTAGTGGTGAATTTGAAAATGATGTTCGAGTACTTTCGAGCATGACTGATAAAATACCTCTGCTTGACGAGTGCATTAACTATAAAAATATTGTTGATAAGGATTAATATATGAGTATAATGGATAAATTGAAGAGTAATTCCAAGATTAAAGAAACTGCTACGATGTCAAAATCACAGTATTTTCAAGCTAAACAATCTACTGTAACTGATGTGCCCATGTTGAATGTGGCACTATCAGGTGAATTGCAGGGCGGTCTTATTCCTGGTATGACAGTTTTGGCTGGACCCAGTAAGCACTTTAAAACTTCGTTTGCATTAAAGATCGCTAGTGCATATCTAAAGGCTGACCCTGAAGCTATCATGTTATTTTATGATTCTGAGTTTGGTTCTCCTCAAGGCTACTTCGAGAATTTTGGTATTGATGTGAGTCGTGTTCTACACACACCCATCATTAATGTCGAAAAGCTAAAGTTCGATATTATGAGCCAACTTGAGCAGATCGAAAAGAAAGATAAGGTTATTATTGTTATCGATTCTATTGGTAACCTAGCCTCTAAGAAAGAAATGGAAGATGCGCTGAGTGAAAAAAGTGTTGCGGATATGTCCCGAGCAAAAGCTTTGAAAGGTTTGTTCCGTATGATCACGCCTTACTTGAAGATGCGAGAGATTCCACTTTTAGCTATCAATCATACGTACAAAGAGATTGGTCTATATCCTAAAGATATTGTTGGTGGCGGTACAGGCATTTATTATAGTGCTGATACTATCTGGATTATTGGTCGTCGCCAGAACAAGACTGGCACAGAGATTGATGGCTATGACTTTATCATTAAAGTGGAGAAGTCAAGATTTGTCAAAGAGCAGTCAAAGATACCGATCACAGTAACTTGGGAAGGTGGTATTGAGACTTATTCTGGTCTACTTGACGTAGCACTTCTTGGTGGCTTTGTGACTAAACCATCGAACGGTTGGTATCAGAAAGCTGGTGCTGAAAATAAAGTTCGTATGAAAGATACACTTACCAAAGAGTTCTGGAATGATATTCTTGCTAATTCTGAGTTTCAAGACTTTATGGAAAAGCAATATCAGATTGGTAAAAAAGCTGATGTCACACTAGAAATTGAGGAAGCATACTAATGGCTGGATTAGTTGAGGGGACTGACTACGTGTTAGTCCCCGCTGATGGTTCACACGGCAACGATCAAGCGTGGGATGTCAGAATCGAAAGAGGACCTTACACCGAGACTGTATTGAGGTATGGTAATATAAAAGCCGACGAAAATAATGGTTGCCTTAACTTCAGTTTTATGATACAATCTAGTCCTAGCGAAGTTACTACTGAAGATCCAGAGATGCAAGAGTACGCAGGTTTGGTTCTTGAAAGTTTGCTAGAATCTGCCGCAGAAGATGGATCATTACAAGCTACCTCTGCGAAAGATGGTTGGAAAGAAATCTCGGAAGAGCAACACGACAATTTAATGAGAACCTAGGTAATACATGAAAATAGATTTAGAACAAACTATATTAAGAAACTTGTTGACGAATGAACCTTATTTACGTAAGGTCATTCCTCATCTGAAAAGAGAATACTTTGAAGGTGTGTACGCTCTATTGTTCTCTGAAGTTACCCAATTTGTAGCCAAGTATAATAAGCTTCCTACGATTGAATCGTTCAAGATAGAGATAGACGAATCCGAGAAGTTCAACGAACAGAATTATCTACATGCAATTGATATTATGCCCACTATCTTTCAGTATTCTGAGGAGAACGAAGAGTGGTTGTTAGATAAGACTGAGAAGTGGTGCCAAGATCGAGCAGTATATCTTGCTATCATGGAATCGATTCAAGTGATCGACGGTAAGCACGATCTGTATACAAAAGATGCGTTACCTGAGATTCTACAGAATGCGCTTGCAGTATGTTTTGATAACAATGTAGGTCATGATTATCTAGAAGATATTGATGAACGATACAGATTTTATCATGAGCAAGAAGAGCGCATTCCGTTTGATCTTGATCTGTTCAATAAGATCACGAAGGGTGGATTACCTAACAAAACTTTGAATATATGTCTTGCAGGTACTGGAGTCGGTAAGTCGCTATTTATGTGTCATATGGCAGCCGCCGCATTAGCGCAGGGAAGAAACATTCTTTATATTACAATGGAAATGGCTGAAGAGCGAATCGCAGAACGGATAGATGCTAACTTACTTAATGTACCTATTGATCAGTTAGAGAATCTATCTCAAAAAATGTTTACCGATAGAGTTCGGAAGGTAGCATCGGGCACTACAGGCAAGATGATCATCAAGGAGTATCCTACTGGTGCGGCTCATAGCGGTCACTTTAGAGCCCTCTTGAATGAACTGAAGCTGAAGAAAAAGTTTACACCTGATGTTGTTTTTATTGATTACTTGAATATATGTTCTAGTGCTAGAATGAAGTCTATGGGTGGTGCGATTAACTCATATACTTATATTAAAGCAATTGCCGAAGAGTTACGAGGTCTTGCTGTAGAGTTTAATGTTCCTATTATGTCTGCAACTCAAACGACACGATCTGGATTCGGTAATTCTGATCCGGGTCTGGAAGACACTTCAGAGTCATTTGGCTTGCCTGCTACTGCTGACCTTATGTTTGCTTTAATCAGCAACGAAGAATTAGCGGGATTAGGGCAGATCATGGTCAAGCAATTGAAGAATAGGTATAATGATGCCACAGGTGCGAACGAAAGATTTGTTATAGGAGTCGACCGATCTAAAATGAGACTGTATGACATTGACGAGACCCAACAAACATTGACGGCTCAACCGGAGCAGGGTATGTTTGAAGGTCAGAAGACTAATAAATTTAAAGATATAAAAATCAGCTAGGAGAGCTTACACAATGGAAATTCATCCAGTACATATTCACGCGATTATATCGTCCGCATTAATTATATTTTCTTATTATATAGGACATACGATTGGATTTAAAAGTGGGGTTCGGGGTGTCATGGTGTTGATCTGCGAACTGTATAAGGCAAAAAGTATTAGAGTAGATGAAGAAACTGGCGAACTTATCGTCACCGATGAAAACGACAATGAAAGAAAGGTTAATTAATTATGGCAGTAGATTACAAGTTCAACGAAAAATTATTGGTCGAAGAAATTATGGATTACATTAATTCGACATATGGTGCGCATTACGGTGCAAACGGATTGCAGTCCAGTGAGGTGATAGTAGATCGAGGTAGAGGTCTAGATTTCTTTCTAGGAAATATTGACAAGTACAATGGTAGATATGGTTCAAAAGGTGACAGTCCAGATGATTACAGAAAGGATTTAATGAAGATCGTTCACTATGGCATACTGTCATTATATGAGCATGATCGAAGATACCGAGTTCCGGACGGTCTGGTCGAGCGAGTTCCGGACGGTCTGGTCGAAGAAGAGTCTTCGAAGAAAACGCAACCTATTGATAATCGTCGATCAATTAATGATCCGACACCCGAAGAATGGGACCTCGTCAACAGGAAGCAGAAAGAGCTGACACAGGAACTTATTGATAATCGATTAATTATCGAGAGATGCGAGAGAACGCAGGTGAAGATGAAGTGAGACGAACGACTAATAATAGAAGTTTGAGTAGATCACGTTCGAGAGTTTGGTTTAATATTAATGAAAATAAAGGGCAATATGAGATGGATGTAAAGAAGTTTGTAGAAGCGGCAAGAATGGGTGAAGTGACAGTAAGCTTCGAAAAGATTAATGATGGCGGGTTACGTGTTATGCCATGCACTCTAAACAGAGCTTTGAGCGGAGATAGAGTGCCCGAAGTGTATGAAATCAATGAGGAAAGTGATAACATAGCTGTTTGGTGTATTGACAAAGAAGCTTGGAGATCATTTCGAATCGATACAGTAGTTGATTGGGAGATAACCAAACAGATTTTGTGTGTTGACAAAGAGACTTGGAGATCATTTCTAATCGATAATGCAGTAGTTGATTAGGAGATAACAGTTTAAAATTAATTTGAAATAAAGACGGGTAAGGGTTGACACTCTTACCTTTTTTCGTTATAGTGGTCTAACAAATTAATCATAGAGCGAGAAATCTTATGGGTATTATGAACGGTCACCGATATACAACTACTACTACCTGTCTGTACGATGGCGATGAAGAGCTAACGGTCGAGCGAAGATTATTTAGATTCTTAAATGGTTTCGGTGCTTCGATAATACGATTCAATGATGACATGATGTGGGAATTAGCGGTACTTGAGTGTACTAGCGTCGAAAATGATGAATGGACTGTAACATACGACACTGGTATCATGGGTGACTTTTTACCACACAAAACTGACTGTGAGATCACCAGTCTTTTAAATAAAATATCTAATTTAAAAATGAAAAAAGCTTGACACCTTTATGGACCCTGATACAATAGTACTTCATTAACGAGACAGAGCATTTATCATGAACAACTTATTAGCTAAAGCAATCGAGTTCGCAGATAATAACTTAGTCGGCACTAGTTGCGACTACCCGAAGTTGACTGAGTATGTTGACGCGTTTCCTTGTACTAAAAAAATGAAAAATAGCATCTTGTATCAGATCGGTAGCACAAGAACTTGTGCGGTCGCTTACGATACTGACTTCGTAACCAAGTATGGTACTTTAACTATTAAGAGTGAGAAATAGACATGGCTTATATAGATCAAGAGATGAAGAAGAGAATCGCCCCAGGTGTTAAGGCGGTCTTAGCCAAGTACAACATGAAAGGTACTATGAAAATACGAAATCATATGCTTCTTTCTGTCACCATTAAGTCTGGTGAAATCGATATGATGAAGAATTGCGGCTATCAGCGTGATTATATGCCAGTCAATCCGTATTGGATCGCAGACAACTTTGAGGGTGTTGCAGTACCTTTTCTTCAAGAACTGAAAGCCGCGATGCAGGGACCTGAGTGGTTCGATGAAAGCGACTTTCAGACTGATTATCACCACTGTAGTCACTACTTAGAAATTAACGCTGGCACTTATAAAAAGCCATATGTTTACACTCCCGCTGAAGAAAAAGCTTGACACCTTTATGGACTCTGATACAATAGTACTTCATTAACGAGATAGAGCGAGAAGATTATGAAAGACAGAATTTTTAACTACGCCAAGACGCAAGACACCAACGTGTTTTACTTCAACCGTGTAGCCGATGCCTTCACTTCTAAGTTAGATTGGTACGACAACGATGACGTTGATATGATCGTCGTTGATGCTACTAACACCTCGCAAGAGACTGACAACATCTTCTCTTTCCTTTACCAAACTGAACCTAACACTGATCAAGTATGGATGCGCTTCGCCAAAGAGTATGAAGTGACTAATGCTGATCTGATTCTTGATCCAACTAAACCCGCTTACATGATACAGACATTATACAATACAGGAGTGAAATAATATGAATATGGAAATATGGTGTGCGGAGTATTACGACCAATACGGTAAGAGAATAATCGAATGGAATATTAACCCAGACCGAATCGAGGCTGAGCTAGTAGCTAAGGGTATAAAGGCTGAAACGATTGATGTATATGTAAAAGACGTTTCATAAAGGTGAAAAAAAGCTTGACACCTTTATGGACTCTGATACAATAGTACTTCATTAACGAGATAACGCAGGGAATATTGACATGGCATATGTAAGCAAGCAAGACAAATTAGACCTTACTCCAGGCATCAAAGCTGTCCTGAAGAAATATGATGTTAAAGGTACCATATCTGTTCAGCACCACAGCACTCTTGTTGTTAAACTTAAATCTGGTGCAGTCGATTTCAACGCTGATAATATAGTCACTGAGGACATCTTTGGCGAGCCTGACACTAGAGATTACCACGACAATCATACTATAAACACTTATCACATAGACCGTCGCTGGAAAGGTGAAGCTAAAGCCTTCCTCTATGAACTTAAAGAAGCTATGGAAGGCGAAGCCTTCTTCAACCACGACGATAGCATGACCGACTACTTCTTTCGTTCACATTACATCGATGTTAAAGTTGGTTATAACGCTCCGTACGCATGTACTGCCGCAGACTCAATTGCGGCTTAATAATTAATTATATAAATGAGGAAAGATCATGGGTGGTATGATAAACGGAAGATATACGACTAGTGCGGAAGAAATTCGAGTTCTTGAGAAAGAGCTTCATATGATGCGCCTTAAATTCGATAAAATACTTTCTTTTGTGGAAGAAGAATTTCCACTAGGGCGTCCTTTTGACTATATGGGGGTGGAAATGTGTACGACTAGTATTGATGTTACACAGCCTCGAGGTGTCAAATCCTTTAGTAGGGAAGATGCCGTGAAAGTGCTTTCTGAGGCAATGTCTGGTTTAGTTGAAATTCCTGAGGTTCGACCCGCATATAATGCTGAGGGTAAGATTGTATTAAATAGCGAATATTTTAATCCAGTGACTGGACTATTCACGCCTAAGTCTTTCGGCAGTGAGCATTTCACGCCACGATTCCTTGAAAGTGATGTGTAACTTATGACTAGACGAGCTAAAATAATATTAATGTTCCCGATCTTAATCACGTGGGACGCATTCTATTTTCTGATTAAACAATTAACTCGACTTTGCGATTATATAGATATTGAGGGTGCAAAGATTATCGATAAAATATTGGAGAATGGCGTTTGAGAAAGCAGAATATAGTAGTAGCGGGATGGGGTGCGGTGGGTCAATGCGTAGGCGAAGCCTTGCGACCGGTCGCGAACATTCTCATTGACGATCCATATCATGACAATCCAGATTATAGATCGACTCAACCCTCTGACTTGAATGATCTTGATGCGGTAATCATATGTGTAGCCACGCCGGCGAACGTGCATAATAATAGTTGTGATACCAGTTTTGTAGAAGAAGTTATCGAAAAGTATGGAACAAAGCCAAGGTATTTACTCAAGTCAACCATCACCCCCGATTTCTTTGCAAAACCTTATATGCTAGATGGTGTTGAATGTAAGATTACATATAGTCCAGAATATATTCGCGGCACGACAGGTAATGATTACGTCACTGATTTTAAAAACGCGACCTTTGCAATATACGGTGGTGGTGAGATGCGTTGGTGGGACGAGTTGTTTCGTTTAGTCCAACCCAACATTAAAGATGTTCGGTACATGACTGCGGTACAGGCTTCTTTTACTAAGTATTTTCTTAATTGCTATTTAGCCGCTAAGACCACATTCTTCAACCACATGAAAGACATAGTTGATCATATGCCCTCTATGGGCGATCCTGACTATGACATTATTATCGATGGTCTATGTTTAGATCCTAGAGTCAGTAAGTCACATACTCAAGTACCAGGACCAGACGGTAAGAAAGGATTTGGGGGACATTGTTTCCCAAAAGATGTATCAGCGATGTCATGGATGTCGACTGATCTGGGTGTAGAGAATAACTTCCTCGACACCGTATTAAACTTTAATGATACTTATAGAAAATAAAAAGGAAACGATATGAAAAGCGAAAATGGTATGTTTGTGACGGATTATAATGTTGTATTAAAAGAGACCGAGGTTCAAAACCAATCATCAGGTGGTATCATTCTATCAGGTGATGTATCAACTGGCAACAAGCCCGGTATCGTGGTCGCAGTAGGTCCTGATGTATCTAATCTAGTTCCAGGTCTGAAAGTCTACCTTGATTGGAAAGAAGCGATGCCCTTTGAATATAAAGGCGTTAAGATGGCTGTAGTTGATCAAGGTGCGATCAAGGTTATTTGCGATGAATGATGCACCCTTTGCGCCTTCATCATATAAAGAAGAATATGATAATGAAACAGCAATGCGAAGGCATTTAAAAATGCTCATTGAGGATCTTGATGATATGGGCATTTACATTAATGCGAACGGAGAACAATACGACGAGGATACTCCTCAATTTAAAGAGATGGCGTATATACTTCGAAGGACTCTAGAATATGTTAGTAAAACAGGAGAGGTACATATCTAATGATAGGAATTATTCGTAATGCGATGAAAACACCTGACGGAACGATTCTGGAGTCCAGACATCGACATGATTTTAAATCATATGAAGACGCGAATGGCAAAGAATATATCATCGACGGTGGACAATCATATCTTCGAAGATCCGCGTGGGACGACCAAGTAGATTTGTCTGTATCGCTTATGGATGGTCATGATAGAGTTCGAAATGCATTAGAATGGGGAACATATGGTGTTACCGGAGACATGCCTCTGACGTATCTTACTCTTAAAGATATGGATACTGATCACATTGAAACTATTCTAGAACTTCAAAATCCAGTGGCTTCGTTTAAAGAAGCGTTTAAAAACGAGCTATCATACAGAAAGGAAACGGGTCAATGGCAAACAGCGAATTAGTAAATAAAGCCCACATGAAAGTCGCCAATGTGTATGCACAACTTAGTACAGCAAAGAAGTTGAAAGTTGGTTGTATTATCGTTAAAGACAATCGCGTCATATCAATTGGATATAATGGTATGCCAAGTGGGTGGAGCAACGAATGTGAGGAGCCATGGACAAGAGAAGGTAATCTAGTAACAAAGCCCGAAGTTCTTCATGCCGAAGCTAACGCAATAACTAAAGTAGCACGTAGTTCTGAGTCGTGCGAAGGCGCAACACTATATTGTACTCACGCACCATGTATAGAATGTGCCAAGTTGATCGCGCAGTCGGGTATCAAGGAAGTGTATTATGAAACTCCTTATCTAGCCTCAAAAGGTTCGGGGCTAAATTTTCTCGTAGAATGTGACATTAATGTTGTCACTATTGAGCGACCGATTATGCCTCTGAACGAGAATGCGCTTGGAATGACTAATGACTTTGACAGGCTACAGCCAACAGGCTACAGCCATTATAAGAATGGCATCGCCCACAAATGAAATTGGTTGACATGAGCCTAGAATATCATTATAATGTACTCCTACCGACCATGGAGTCGCCTATGATATTCGTAATTAACAGAGATGCAATTGCAATGACTTTTGGTTATATCGGTGCATGTTTTATGATGGTATTCTAGGTGTGATATATTTTATTGAAGGAGGTGATCCTACATACAATTCGATTATAATGGTATCTTATGTCGATCACTTGATGAAGAAGCTCGGCATTGAATGCATTCCTGATGTAGAAGTTAATATTAATATTACTAACGAAGCACTCGACTCCACTACCGATATGGGGCACACTTGGGGCGATAGTGACGAGATGAATATCACAATCACTACCAAGAATTGTAGCATTGTAGATCGAATGTTGACACTCGCCCATGAAATGGTTCATGTCAAGCAGTACCTTCTAGGCGAGTTATCCACTGACAATGGTTACTTAGAATGGCATGGTGAACCTGCGAAAAAGTACAAGAAAGAATCAAGACCACCATGGGAAGTAGAAGCCTATGCGTTGGAATCAGAATTGCTTAAAACCTGGCAATAAAAAAGTCTTAACATGTTGTTAAGCATTGAATGTAACATTACCAAAGGAAAAGTTTATGATTAGTAGTCCCGCAGACAAGCAGAAGATCAAAGGTGCCATTAAGGAACTGTCTGATTCTATGCTCCGAACTGATGCAGAAAAAGATTTGCAAAAAGATATCATCGAAGTTACTTTCGAAGACACTGGTATCGACAAAAAGCACCTACGAAAGATCGCAACCATTTACCATAAGCAGTCTATGAATGATGTTAAGAGCGATTACGAAGAAGTCGAAACACTATACGACCAGCTATTCTCCTAACTATCAACACCGCGCGTGACCATTTCTTTTAGTCCGGTCACTCGTGGTGCTTGACACCAAAGCTCCACTAATGTACAATCATATCTTATTAACTCGACAGGAAATAGTTATGACTGATTATACGCTAAAGAGTTGGAATGATTTGACTTCATTAAAGAAGCGAATCGCCGAAGACAAAACAAGCGAGAGTGTAGTTGAATTTACTGGATACTCTCTGACAACTAACCACTTCGTCTATACACTATATGACGGAATATTAACAAGGGTGAAAAAATGAATCTATACGAAGCAATGACTTTAGGATTTTTTATGGCTGTTGGAGTCGCTTGTGGTCTCGGCATGGCGATGGCGTTCATCGCCTCTGGAAGGGAGCATCAACAAGGGTGGAACTTTACTGTTCCAATGATTGGTTTATGTTTTTCTGTGGGCGTAGTTACGTTTATGTTATCCTATGGAGCATGATAATGTCAGAACGCTATAGACAGGAAACTACAGATTGGGGCACGTTAAAAATTCTCAATCACATATATATCACTGAGGGTGAGCAATTAGTCGGTTATATACCTCTCGGTGGTAAAGAGATCCGTTACAAGAAATCAAAGAAGCAATGGTCTTCTACCAAGCGAAAGTTCCGTGATCTGACCAAGAATGAGATTGCTTACATAAAAGAAAATGGTAGCTTTATCGAAGGAGGTAAAGTATGATTGCTAAGATTCTTGTAGGAATGATAGTGACACTATGTTTGGGTCAGTGGCTACACTACACCTTTCAGTATAAGCCTTTACAAGAGGATTACGCTGAAGCTAAAAATCTTATAAGCGCACAGGCTGTTCGAGAAGCTGAACAGGTTATAACTATCAGTAAGCTCGAAGACAACCTAGCGAAAACTAGTGAAGCGTTACAAGTGCAGACTCGACGCAATTCTGAAATAGAAGCCGAGAAAGATTTATACCTCGATATTTTTCGTCGACATAAACTATCTCAACTAGCCGCGGCTAAACCTGGTCGCATTGAACCCTTATTTAACAAAGGTACTAAAGATGTATTCGATTCAATTGAAGCGAGTAGTTCTATTATTGACGCTCTTAACGATTAGTGGTTGTAGTCTATGGGGTAAGAAAGATGCTCCTATCGTAGAGGTACGAACAATAGAAGTGAAAGTTCCTATTGTGCATCCGGTATTACCACGAGCTATTAATCTTAAAGAACCTTATTTTCACGTGGTGAGCAGGGTGAACCTCGATGAATTCATCGAAGACTTCGAGAAGCGAAATGACGTTCTAGTATTCACCGCAATGTCAATTGGCGATTATGAGTTGATGGCATATAATATGCAAGAAATAAAAAGATATATTGACCAATTGAAAGAAGTTATAGTATACTATAGAAAAATAAATGATGATGAAGGAGTGAAGAGTGGTGAAGCTAAGTAACGAAACACTGAACGCAATAGGTTATTTCTTTAGTTATAAAGGACTTGATAGGTGGAGTAGATGGGAAAGAGAGCAAAAGGTGATACTTCAAGAACTACCTACGCTAAAAATGTATCTGGATAAAGAGAAAGAGCTAGAGGATTTAAGGTTAGCTGTTAAGGACGAATTAAAAACTTATTACGAAAAACGTAGCCTGTCGCAATATACGAGCGACCCCGAAGTCTAGTAACCGGGACAATTTAACTCGCATGACCCCTTGAGGTAGGATCTCTCTGGTAAATGCTAAGGGTGGAGTAGAACGTGAATAGTAGTCGTGCTTGGTCGCTTGACGAACTTGAAACAGAATCGCTCTAATAGTATGAAGCGTATTCCTAACCAGTTGATCGTTAGTACAAACTTAGTAAACCTGTCCTACAAATCAAGGCGCCTGAGAACGGCGATGCGAGGCCAATTAAAGTAGTAAAGCAACATTAAAAGGAAGCAAGCAAATGAGTAGTTCAAGCATACGACGAGGTGCAGTCAAAACGGTTGAATGGTGGAAACACTTGCGTAGTAGAAAACGAGCGCAAAATAAACTTGTGAGACAGGACGGCAAGGCGATAACAAAGGAGGCAAGCAAATGAGATACATTGCCCGGTTTAGCGCGAGTAGAAACGCATGGCGCGTTCATTGGCTTGAGGAGAGCAATGCCTCTAGTTATATTTTGGATTCTATAATAATACAAAAGCATGGGACAAAAGAGTGGGCTGAAGCGAAGTGCTTGCAGTTGAACGAGGAGAAAGACGAATTCCTAGCAAGCCCATCTTTTGACCCCCAACTTGAACTAGACCTAGAGGAAACAAGCGAATGAACGAATACATGAGAGCAAGTGTGAAGTCAAAGTCATTTTGGGAAACAGTAATGCTGATAGTTGTACTCGGCACCTTTATAAGCGTGGGTTATTCTGTTGTAAACAAAGAACCCGCACAAAAAAGGTGTATTGACGGAACTCTTTACCAGCTAACCGATCAAGGTTACGCGTTAGCATACTCTCAAAAGTGCAAGGTTTTACCGCTAGAGGAGATAAGCGAATGAAACTGTGGGTGTTTATTATGTACTATTTTGTGATGTTTTTTGCGGATTACATTCTCGTATTATATTTTAATCAAGAGCCTGTTAGTGTTGATGGATTGTTATTACGGGCATTTATTTTAACTTATTGTAGTATTGGCTACCGATTAAAAACATAAGGATATTATACAATGAATTTAAAAGGATTTACTATAGCATTTATGGTTTGCTATATCATGCTTAGTATCACGCTAAGATATAGCGGTGTAGTTCTAGGCGCAGAGCAGGTAGTTTTGTCTACCGCGTTTACAATATATCTTCTCTTTCAGATACCTCGAAAGAGAAAAAAGAGAAATATGTAATTAAAACAAATAAAGTCTTGACAATAGTTGACTGACCCGTTATAATAACATCTTACTTAATTGAGAAGGTATTATATTATGTCACATGAATTAGAAATTGTTAACGGTAAAGCTATGATGGCTTATGCAGGAGATACTCCATGGCATGGTCTAGGTACACGAGTAAACACTGATCTAGCACCTCGTGAAATGATGGTAGAAGCCGGACTAGATTGGGGAGTCGAGAAACACCCTTGCTTCATTGATGTCAATGGCGAATCAATCGCTACAGGTCAAGAAGCACTCATTCGAACAGACACCAACGCAGTACTTACTAATGTAGGAAAGGGTTGGAATCCTGTTCAAAACCATGAAGCGTTTGATTTTTTTGCTGAGTATTGTGCCGCTGGTGATATGGAAATGCACACGGCTGGCTCACTTAAAGATGGTCAGATTACATGGGTTCTTGCTAAAGTGAACGAGTCGTTTGATGTACTTGGCGACGATAAGATTGATTCTTACTTATTACTATCTAATCCACACCAATACGGTAAAGCGATCAATGTACGATTCACCCCTATTAGGGTTGTCTGTAACAACACCTTAAGCTTTTCGCTTAGTACTAGCTCTAAGAACACTGTTAATTTGAATCACCGAAACAAGTTTAACCCTGATATGGTTAAAGATCAGATGGGAATTGCGCACGAGAAGTTTTCGCTATACAAGGATATGGCTCAACACTTAGCCCATAAGACCGCAAGCTTTGATGATTTGATTACATATTTCAATGAAGTCTTTCCTGTCGCCAACTCACAAAAACGTGATGCCAGAGCCTACGCTGATCTTTCAAGAACTGCTAAACTTGCGTTCGATCAACTAAACACACAGCCCGGAGCAGACTATGCACGTGGTTCTTGGTGGCAAGCTCTTAACGCTGTTACTTACACCACTGATCACTTACTTGGTCGAACAGCGGATGCTCGAATGACTTCAGCATGGTTCGGAGCGAATCAGTCAAAGAAAACGAACGCTGTCAACCTAGCTGTAGAGATGGCATAACCCACAAAGGTGCGATCAGTACTTGCTATTGGTCGCACCATGTTTTATAATGACACTTCATTGATAAAGGAACTATTTATGTCTGTTTATGAAAGAGCGTCTTTGATTGCGGAAGCCTTGCATATCGATCACGTTAGAAAATATACTGGTGAAGCCTATATCGCCCACCCGAGAAAGGTCGCTGAAAATGCTGAAGCTGTTATACGGCATACTTGGTTATATAGTGATATGTCCGTGTATTCTAAAATGCCGCTCGACGAATTTATCGATATCGTTAAAACTATTGCGGTGTTACATGATACGGTCGAAGATACTGCCGCGAACATCGAATACATTCAAGAAGAATTTGGTGATGAAGTCGCAAGAGGTGTTTGGTACTTATCAGACCCAGATAAGTTTGTGGGTAACAGAGTAACGAGAAAAGCCTTAACAAGAGATCGCTTGCGTAATGCTCCCGCTTATGTTAAACTAATCAAAATATGTGATATTAATCATAACAGAGGTTCGATAGCAGAGTATGATCCTAAGTTTCTTTTACAGTTTGACATAGAAACGAACGCGCTGATCGAAGCGATGAATTTACGTACACTTAATGAAACAGTGTAAACTTAATGAAACAAAATAGAGGTAACAGCATGGAAAATTTAGACGCCGCAATAGATACTATACAGTCCATAGCTTCGGCGATTATAGACACCCAAGAAGCTATAGTCATTCTGCAAAAAGAAACCCAAATAACGCTTCAATGTGCAGGCAGAGAGTGCTTAAGGCTTGAGACAGCTTTAAAGGAATTACAGCTAGAGTCCCAAGCTGTTATTGATGATAGAAAATATTCACGTATAGCGAACGTTCCGTACGACGATAACTTTAGGGAAATGTTGAGACAATGGCAGAGTCGAGATTTAATAAACAACCCCGAGGGAACAGCATGAGCTATATTATAATTCAAGATAATTCTTACGACGGTCAAGACGTTAAATACTGTGATAGTCAAAAGGAACTTATACGCGTACTTAAAGCTAAAGGCTATCATGGTTATGAGTGGCCTGTCGCTGATTTAGAAGTCTATGCTGTGGGTAATGCCTTAACTATAAATGAACTAACAGCACTAAGAGAGGTGACAGCATGAGAGATGATACGGCTCGAGGAGAAGCGACAGGAGAAGCGACTCCTATACTCTATAAAAAAGACTCGAAAGGCAAGACGCGAACTTGGCAAGCAGAATTTCAGTCGACCAATGGTCGCTATTTATGGCGAACCGTTAGCGGCATCGAAGGTGGCAAATTAGTGCGCTCTGGATGGAAGTCTGTAGAATGTAAGAACGTCGGTAAAATTAACGAGACTGATCAGAAAGGTCAAGCTATTAGCGAAATGTTCGCCAGCTATGAGTTGAAGGCTGAAGGGGAATATTTTAAAGATCGCAACGACATTGATAAGTACGACAAGATCAAGCCGATGTTAGCGTCAAAACACGAAGATCGCGAGTACGATTGGGCAACTGGTCAATACTTCTCTCAACCTAAACTAGACGGTATTCGTTGTATCGCTCGTAAAGATGGATTGTGGTCACGCTCGGGTAAATTGATAGTTAGTATTCCACATATTAGCGAAGAGTTGAAACCTCTATTCGAGAAGTATCCTGATGCAATTCTTGACGGTGAACTTTACAACCATTGCCTGCGAGATAACTTTAACAAGATCACATCGCTCGTTCGTAAGACAAAGCCTACCTCCAATGCTCTTGAAGAGACTGCGGAGTTAGTTCAATACCACATTTACGATAAGGTCGATGCTGACTTAGCGTTTGAAGATAGAAACCTTTGGCTCAATTGTGAAGTTCCGCAGTCAAAGGCAGTGAGATTAGTCACTACGGTTGAAGTCTCTGATAAAGATACGCTCGATATAATATACAGTGGATATCTTGAGGATGGCTATGAAGGTCAAATGATTAGAACTAATCTCGGTTACGAGAAGAGCAAGCGTTCGAAATCCCTTATCAAGCGTAAAGAATTTTTCACTGATGAATACCCGGTGTGTCGAGTAGAAGAGGGCAACGGAAACTGGTCAGGTCACATCAAACGATTTGTACTGGTAACAGAAAGTGGTGTAGAGTTCGGTGCTGGTGTAAGAGGCAATCAAGCCACGCTAAGTAGCATGTATCAGAACAAAGAAACGCCTGATTGGTGTACGTTACGATACTTCACGCCAACGCCAGACGGCATACCGAGATTCCCAGTAGTTATTGATTGGGGTAATGGAAAAAGAGAAGACTAGGAGAATAAAATGGAACAAACATTACTTGATAGACTACGTGGAATAAAGCGGGTCGATGAAAGCTTCTATTATCAAAATAAAGATTGCATACCGATGATTTGCTTTGAAGCGGCTCTAAGGATCGAGTTTCTAGAGAATGCGCTATTAGAACAAGACAATGAATTAAGGGGTTTGAGCCTAAAACCATGATAGAGTTTGATCATTTAAAAACTATAGCCAAAGAAATTGGCAATGCAATTAAAAGTAGGAAGAAGCTTGGTCCTCAGAGAATCCTTGTTACCGGTGGTGCGGGATTCATTGGATCACAATTGCTGAGGCGTTTGACCGAACAAGGACATAACGCTGTTGGAATTGACAACTTTAATAGTCACTTGTATGATGCTAGTGTAAAGCGTGAAAGAGTCCGAGTTATGAAGCTGAACGTATTGGATTGTGATCTTCGCGACGAATACGCAATGAAAGTCATGATCACGACTATGCAACCCACGTTTATATTTCATCTGGGAGCTTTGGCGGGGGTGAGAGATTCGTACGGAAAGGAAAGAGATTATCATAGTAGTAATATCGATGGTACTCAAACTCTTATCGAGCAGACTAAGGCGATTGTTCCTGATTGTCGAGTGATCTATGCTTCTACGTCTAGCGTTTATAGTAGCACCAAAGAACTGCCGTGGAAAGAAGACAATGTTCAGGCTCACCAATTGAACCCGTACTCGTATACAAAGTACGCAAACGAATGTATGTTCAAGATGTCAGGGTTGAATAATACCGGTCTAAGATTCTTCACAGTCTACGGACCGTGGGGTAGACCCGACATGGCTCTATTCGATTTTACTAAAAAGATACTTGCGGGCGAAGAGATTGAGGTGTATAATTACGGAAACATGAAACGAGATTTCACCTTCGTCGATGATATAATAGACGGTATACTCTGCGTGATGATTAATCCTACAGAGAGTGGTGAGATTTATAATATAGGAAGAGGTCGACAAGTTCCTATAATGGACTTCATTGAAGAGATCGAAAAGAATTGTCGTGTAAAGGCTATTGTCAAGTTGTCGCCACCTCATCCAGCTGATGCTCTTGAAACATGGTCGGATACATCAAAGCTCGAAGCATTAGGTTATTCTCCATCCACAGATATAGCCACAGGCATCAAAAGATTTTACGAGTGGTATGTCAAATATCATTAAGGATAAGAAAGTTGCTTTGTTTCTTGAAACGCTCGAAACTAAGATACAGCAGGAAATAGACATTCAATTGCCTGGAGCAATTGAGGAAGTCTACAGAAAAGTGTTCGAAATTACTTATAACGAGGAGATCATAAAACATGATAGTAGTGGCTCAGCCTAGATCAGGCGCAACTAGAATATGCATGGACATGGCGAAGAGAACAGGCATAGAGTTTATCGGTGAATTAAATTCTCGAAATACTCAGGCGACTACTCGCATGAACAAAGGCATTATTCACGAGACTAATTTCAATCCACCATTGTCTAGTTATACCTATTGTAAAGCGTTAAAGGGTGATGTTCAATCAATTTGTCTAGTCAATGGTCCCGGCTTTGAGTATATGGCGCCAAGAGCAGACTTAATTATTCTTAGAAAGGACTTGCGAAAAGCCGTACTTAGTTTCGCGTCTTATGTTCCTAAACTAAAATGTCAAGACGGTCTCAAGGTGCCAGAAGAGGCTAAGGCTAATTGGCTACACTATAATATCATGACACTTCTTGATGGTGTATTGGGATTAACCAACTATCTCGTTCAAACTCCTGATGCGCCTATTTTATGGTATGAAGATCATTTTCCACACGTAAACACGAGGTATGATGTCAGTCGTGAAGTGTGTGTGGACATAGACAACTGCATCCGCTTTATATATCCCACAATTACGGATAACATGAAGGTATTATTAAGTAGATATTAACTCTACTCTCAAACACCCTCCTCTACAGTGACCCAGTCTTTTGATTGGGTCACTCGTTTCTGTTGACAATAACTTCCAATACGATATAATAGTAGTCTAGTTGAGCAAAGATGCTCGTGTTATTTACCAGAGAGGGTTAAATTGTGACAGAATTATTCGCTATGTTTATGTCAATTTGCATACATGCAGACGTTATGAATTGTGAGCAAGTCGAAGTAGAGTACGATAAAGTTAAGCCTGCATTCGCTGAAGCCTACTTATACAATAGTGGACGGAGAAAGATTGTACTTGACAATCGTTTGTCTAAGCGTGATTACGATGTTAAGCTAGGCTATCTAGTACATGAAGTTGCTCATGTAGCTAACTTTCCTGACGGTGGTCACGGTAAAGCTTTTCAGAAAGAATGCCGTCGTTTGAGCGAAGTGATGGGAACTTATGTTGGACATTGTAAGTCCCACTAAATGATTTTAAAAAAAGTGTTGACAACCACCGTCGATATGATATAATAGCACTTCATTAACCAGAGCGAGATTGACATGCCCGAATTAGATACTGCTACATTCATCGAAGTTACCGCAGAGTGGATGGACCAGGTAGACTTTGTTGAATGTTATCTTCACTACTTTGAGTCCGTAGCCGACGCTAGAGAGTATTGGAAATTACTCAACCCGAGCTAAAAAAAAAAGCTTGACAATTCCTATATGATAGAATGTTACTTCAATTAGCCAATTTGAGAAAATTATTATGAAAAAATTATCAATTGAACATATCGAAGCTGTAATCACTTCGCAAATGAGCAACCTAGCAGATGCTTGGGACAGCGCCGCAAAGCGTAAAGATACGCAAAGGCAGATGTCTTTAACTGATTCTGGCATGGAGTTGAGCATGTTATTAGATACTTTAAAGCAAAAAGCTAGGAACTCGGGAGAGTCATGATGATGAAAGATGATGTAGAACTTTGCAAATGGTTACGCGATAATTCTAGCGGTATTTATCGCCCAAGCGCACAAGCGGCTAACAGGATAGAAGAGTTGTTAGTCCTAGTGTCAAAACTAGACGAGCTTGAAGCTAAACAAGAAATATTTGTAACTCACATGGCAGAAGTTAAAGCCATAGCAGATGGTAATAATACCAACAAGTTAACGGATGTGGTAGCGCACTGCCTTAAAGAACTTAAAAAAATATAATCTAATTAAAAGGGAGAGTGATATGAGTGACTTGAGCCACTTAAACGTACCGTTTGATAAGGTACTAGAAATTATTTCTGAAGCAGTAAGTGACACAAAAGACGATATTTGCATCGCACTAGAGAAGCTAAAAAACGATGACGAAGAAGGTGTATATTGGGGTCGTGATCGGGAGATGTATAACATTGCTATTGACGATGTTATTCATTTTATCAGGGAAAAATGATGCGAGAAATTAAATTTAGAGCTTGGAACGGTCACAAAATGAGATACAGCGTAAATATAGACCACGGCCAAGCCGTGAGATATGGGTATCAATGGTTTAATACAGATAATGATATTCGAGAAGCAGAGCCGATGCAATTCACAGGACTACACGATAAGAATGGTGTTGAGATTTATGAGGGTGATGTTGTTGAATGCTCTAGGGGAGCAGGGGTAATTTCTTGGGATAAGGACTTTTGTGGATTTAGCCTATCAATTAAAAGAAAACATTCATTATCAGAAGCAAGCATAAGCCACCCAACCGTTACCCCATGTAAAGTAATTGGCAACATATACGCAAACCCAGAACTATTAGGAGAAAGTGATGAATAAGACCATATTGGAGCCAAATGTGGAGCATACTCCAAGCGATCTCGAACTGCTTAGGCAAGGAAAAATTAGAGCAGTCGGAAAAGTCAGAGCCAGAAAATTAAAGCGCAAAGGATTTTCATGTTGGTGGTCACCTGAATTAAATAGCCGAGTAAGGGCAGGATTAATTAAAGGAGAAAGTGATGCGAGAAATTAAATTTAGCTATATGTATCAGCATAAAGAAACATGCGATTGGATTGACCTAAGATACACGCTCGACGATATTGAAAATGGCGATGTCAATTATTATGGAGCGCCCAGTGGATCCAAGTTAATAGCCAAACGTCAATACACCGGACTCAAAGATGATACTGGTGTTGAGATTTATGAGGGTGATGTTGTCAGGTGTTCGAATGAATATCGTACAGTTAAGATTTGGATGGGAAATGCTTGCTTGTGCCTTGATGATCCTACTGGCGTCCCAATATATCCCTACAACGTGAATGGTCATGTTGAAGTAATTAGCAACATATACGAAAACCCAGAACTAATCCGAGGAGATACAAAATGACTGAACTAGAACAGATTGCAAAACAAGCCCTATCGTCAATAGTTGCCGCTGAAAAGCTTAGTGCATTGGACGATCTTCGTGTCGAGTACCTTGGTAAGAAAGGTAGGCTAACAGGCCTTCTTAAAGGTCTAGGCAGATTGTCGGCTGAAGAACGCCCGGCAGAGGGCGCTAAAATATATGATGTCGCACAAAGCCTACAAGAGCTTATTGGGCAGCGAAAAGCTTATCTTGAGAGTATCGACCTGGATGCCACTTATACATTAACTATGCTAGGTCAGACTTACAGACTAACCGAGGTGTAAAATGAAAGATTATCTCAATTATAAAGTTTTAGTCTACCCGAAGGGTAGTAAGTTTTGGTATCTAGGCGGTAAGCTACACAGAGAAGATGGCCCTGCTTGTGAGTGTCCTGACGGGGATAATTGGTACTTAAACGGTCAGCTACACAGAGAAGATGGCCCCGCTATTGAGTATCCTGACAACGGCGGCAGTTGGTACTTAAACGGTAAGAAGTACACCGAAGATGAACACAAAGCTGAAATGGAACGTAGACGAGCCACTTGTTATGAAGTCAAAGTCCTCGATGCGGGGGGTAATAAGTTTTGGTATCTAGGCGGTGAGCGACACAGAGAAGACGGCCCTGCTTGTGAATGGGCTGACGGGTATAATAGTTGGTACTTAAACGGTAGGGAGTACACAGAAGATGGACACACGTATCAGATGGCACGTAGACAAGCCACTTACATTAACTATGCTAGGTCAGACTCACAACAACAACAGAGGATAATAAAATGAAAGATCATATTGAGTATAAAGTCAAAGTCCACAGCGATGGCAATAAGTATTGGCGTATAAACGGTCAGCTACACAGAGAAGATGGCCCCGCTATTGAGCATCCTGAAGGAGATAACAGGTGTGGCAGGTGGCATTTAGAAGGTGTGGAGTACACCGAAGATGCACACAAGGCTGAGATGAAACTTAGACAAGTCACTTTTTCAGGGAAGCTAGTAACTATTGACGGTAAGACTTACAGACTAACGGAGGTGTAAAACGAAAGAGAGTCGCCTAATAAAGGAATATTTTTCGTAAAACGCTTGACGGATGTATTGAAAACATTTATAATACTTGTATTGATTAACTGACTAGAGCGAGAAAATATTATGACTTTAAAAGCATTGTTTGAATTTCATCCTTCTGAGTGTTTGATTATTGAAGACAGTATGTTCGTCTTGTTAGCGAATCGCGCTATCGCAATTCAAGTTTGTCAAGATAAAACTTTTGTTGTTAGTGTTTGGCACGAAGATAAGTTGATGATCGAAGAAGTCGCGACTACGCGTTCATTAGATAAAGCCATGCGAATTGCGGCTACTTATAACGTAACTCCATTAATTGACGAAGATGGTTGCCTATTATAAGTTTAAAAATGGGTTGACAACTACTGCCAACCCGATAGAATGATACTTCATTAGCCAAAAGGAACAATTGAAAATGAGAAAGCGAAGTGGTCGAAAAAACCAAAGCCGTGATTTTCCTACTCGTGCTAACCCTGTAGCTAAGAACATGGAAAAGTTCAATCGCCCGTCGACACAGATCGACCGTAAAAAAGAAGCTAAAAAGAATGGGGATTTAAATTATGACGAATCTTAATGAGGTGTTTGTGTTTGCCTGTGTAAACACCGACAATGTTGATGAAATTTGCTCTGATTGTTTTGTGGACACTCTTGAATATGCCCTTGAGATTCGAGAAGATCATCAAACTACATATTCGCTTATGTGGGACGGTGAAGATGTTAACACTGCCGTTATTATTGGAGAATTATCATGAGTAATATTTGTTATTCGAATCAGAAGGATCTGGTGTTATGCAAGACGAGAGGTATGCTCTACTTCATTCCAAAGAGCGTAGTGTCAGAAATATATATACCTAAGTCTACCACTCTTGACCAAATTGCCATAAGGCTAGCATCTCTACAACTTTCAGAATTCGCGGTCGATGCCAGAGACCCTAAAAATCCTTATGTCATTAAGAATCGTCACACCGGAGATGTGGGCACTAAAATATTCATAGGCATTTCAAAGCCCACAAACACAGCAACCTTTTATGCGAGAATGTCCAACACATTTTTTCAAGTTCCGTTTACACCGAAAAAAGAGTTTGACGAACCACACCACATGGACTATAATAGGTCCATAGACTAACCAAAAGAGAAGATATTCATTATGTATTTAATTGTTGATAAAAATAGTGGCATTCCTGTCACGCAAGACCTTCTAACTACGGAATCTGAGGCTGAGAAGTATAAAGCCAAGCATTGTGGAGATGTTGATTGTGTAGTTGTTTCTGAGAGTAATTATAACGAAGGGTTCTTTCATAGACGATGGCCCATGACTTCCACAAGGAGTCTATAGTATGAAGTACCAATCTCATAGTGAAATACCAATCCAGTACCGCAAAATAATTCTTAGTGCAGTTTCCGAGAAACGCGTCAATAAAGTTGATATTATAAAATGTAATGATATCATCGAAGAGCATGATCGACACGAAGCGCAAATGGCACCACTTCGAAAGTTTCAGATTACCTATCAGAAAGGAAAGACTCGAAAGGTCTATGATTACAATAACGCTTCTGATGCTCTAACGACCCTTGACCAGTTAATTGGATTTGATGAACGCGATCCCGACGTTCTAGCTGTAGTGAAACAAGGTGATAGAATAGTACGTGGTTACTTTAAAGGCGAGTGGTATATTCCTGAGCCGCGTGATGCAATTAAATATGTTAATAGGGTGTAAATGAAATGACAATGTTAAAAAATATAGCTATCATCTCCAAAACCTGTAATGCAACTTTCGACGAGGCTTCTTTAAGGTCTGTTTACGATTTAGTTAAACGTATGGGATTAGATAGATGTGTCGAACTAGAAGAGGGATTAGATAGATGGGTCGAACTAGAAGAGTCTAATGCTGGACAAAAATACACTATGGAAATGACGGAAGCGTTTCGCGGACCAAGGGCTGAAATAAGAAACCGCTCTCATGGGTCCCTGATAGAAGTGATTCATGTGCAAAGTAATCTATCATGAACAGTAACTTAGGGAATATTATATTAATTGACTGCGACGGTGTTCTGCTTAATTGGGAACACTCGTTCGTCCAATTCATGGAGACCTATTCAGATTTGAAACGACTTCCTGATGCAGATAAGCATTATAATATCGCCAAACAATATGGCATCAGCAATAAATCTGGCAAATATTGGGCTGAGAGATTCAACACTAGTGCGGCAATAGGTAGTCTACCACCGTTCCGTGATGCTATTAAGTATGTCCGCAAACTCCACGAAGAACATGGCTACGTGTTTCACTGCATTACTTCTATGAGCGATGATAAGTACGCTGTTCAACTTAGAGTTGAAAACCTAGAGCGCGTATTTGGTAAGGGCATATTCGAGAGGATTGTTTGTCTTCCAGTAGGTGCTGATAAGACCGATACACTATTCGAATATAAAGATAGCGACTATTACTGGATTGAAGATAAGGTTGCTAATGCTATGGTCGGATTAGATTTGGGGCTAGAACCTATTATCGTCGAGCATGTTAACACCGCTAATCAAGTAGAAGCCGTGGAGAGTTTATTTCAATCTCTCGATGATTGTTTCTACGCTGTTAAATGGAAAGACATCTACAACCACATTACTGGAGAAGAATCATGAGACTTATAAACAATTTACCCGAAAACTCGGATATAAAAGCGATTGATATTAGTTCCGAGCGAAAACGCAAGTATTATTACCCGAGGATCGACGGGAATGATGCTTACGATATCACCATAGATCGTCCTAAAATGGTGTATATCACACCCGAAGGCAATCATCGCGTTCTTGATGATTACGGTTGGGTCAGTCGTATTCCACCGGGTTGGTCTGTACTTAGTTGGTTACCTGGAACTGATCAGCCTCACGTAGTTGCATAAAGTTTGACAATACTAACGCGTTCGTATATAATGATTATCTATTAATGAGACGAGGTTGAGAAAAATGCAAAAATGGTCTAGGGTATTAGAATCGTTTGTTTGGTTTCTTTTGTGCTGTGTCGTGATGACGGCGATAATAGGTTCTTATTATGACTTTAGAAAAGATAACGTAGTCGAACCGCCCGTGATTATATTCGAAGAAGGTGCGTTCGAACGAGAAGAGAACGTCGAGGTGCAGAAAGATGTGCCAGACAACGACCAATTAGAATGTTTAGCCTTGAATACATATCACGAGAGTAGAGGGGAATCTATCGCAGGGCAATTAGCTGTCGCTCAAGTTGTTATGAATCGAGTCAAGAGCAAACGATTCCCTAATAGTGTTTGCGAAGTAGTCAAACAAGGTCCCACTTACGAAAACTGGAAAGGGAATGAGCTTCCGGTATTAAACAAGTGTCACTTTTCTTGGTACTGCGACGGTAAGAGTGACAACTACAATCCTGAGACATTAGATACTATACGAGATTTAGTGGTAGCCGTTATGGTCGATTCGCTAGATTACACCGATGGTGCGACTCACTATCACGCAGATTATGTTGACCCGTGGTGGGCAAAACATTACGATGTCACTACACAAATTGATGACCACATATTTTACAAATAATAGAGGTGACAGCATGAATATTAAACTTGAAAAAATACAACTAGGCTCGGGTTGTTTTGTAAAACCGGCTAACGGTTTAGGCTCTTGCGGCTGGGCACCTAAGGCATGGCAAATTGCACCTATCGGAAAACGCGATACACTTATAACTGCATTTTTAAAATGTAACAAAAACTGGTCTATATCAGAGGTGTCAGCATGAAAATTAATAGAAACGAACTAATAAAAAAGCTAAAAGAGTGTCGTATTGTAGACAATGACCAAACCATACGTGTAAAGCAATTAGATTACAGTAACAACTCTTTATCGCCCGTGGATACTGCTTATCGCGTTTTTTATACTTCACTTGGGCAACGCAAAAAGTCTACCTATTTTGGTGAAAATCTAGGGTTTCAGGGGTAACAGCATGAAAATCAATAAATTGCTTAGACTGTAACCAATGGCATCATTATCATACGTCGACCTTCTGAAGCGCGACAACATCGAAGTTCTATTAGAAAGAATTGATAGCAGATCCACAATGATTCTGGGTGCACGAGATGACGGTGAAGTAATCAATCTCTCGGGCGCTATCGAGTTGAATAATATCCGACACGAGAATTTATCGCCCGAAGAGTTGAGAGAGTTTCTTACTAAACGAACCTCGACTGATTCAATTCAGATAGAAACTAGTGACCAACGAATGATACGAGTAACGAAATTCTTTAAAGATAAATCGTTTGGTGGTGTGCCAGGTAAATCAAGTGGTGCAGGATCAGAACGTCAAGAGGAAGGTGTGATCGATGCTATTGTAGGTTGCCTCGAGAGGTCTAATAACATCGCTAATGATCACAGTCCTCTTCCTATAACAGTCACTACACTCAACTACCCGAGAATGGATCTAGAATATCCAAAGCCAATATTCATAGTCAACGCTTCAAAAAATGAAGGTCTTAGTTCTATTGGCAAAGAGCCTTATATTGATGTCAACTTGGTATCAAATAAAGGTGAAGTCATTGGCTGTTCTATGAAAGGTATGAGCGCACCTTCACTCGCAGGTGGCGGTCTTGCCGGTATCAACACAGTAACACCACACTTAATGCCTCGATTATATACTTCGGTGACCAACCATTTAGTGTCCGAAGGCTACCATCATGGAGACATTGTAGACAATAAAGAATTGCCTGATCTGTACTTACCTGTTCCTCTAACTGATACCCGAATTCTTATTGAAGGTACAAAAGAGATGGGTGGTCCAGTCCAGTTCATGTATGTCGGACCAATGGACGTAACATACACCTTTCAAAGAGACTTCGGGCAATATAACGTAGACCTCAACGGCAACTTCTATTCTGTCGAAGAGTATATGCAGAAAATACCGGAGTTCTATTTTAGAGTGAGAAAGCGCGACCTAGACGTTGACAATAGAGTGCAAATAGATTATTATAACTTAAACAAAGAGGGTTTTCCTAAACTATTTACTTCGCCAACGACCGGCAAGAATAATCTAAGAATAGTAGTAGTTGACAAGGTGCCCAAAACGGGTAAGAAATTGCCCTTATAAATAACCGTATAACGGAGATTATAATGGACTCGTTCGCTAACTTTTCACTCACCGAACAGAAGAATACTCATATGACTCACCTTGAAGATAAGGTGATATATGGTGGTGCTGACGGTACTCGTCAAGCAATCAATGCACTTCGCGATCTACGTAACATGCTGGCTGGTAAAAAGAAAGGTAGTGTATCAGTCAAGTGGGATGGTGCACCCGCAGTATTCGCAGGAATTGATCCAACTGACGGCAAGTTCTTTGTCGCCAAGAAAAGTATCTTCAACAAGAATCCTAAAGTCTATAAATCACCCGAAGATATCGATAGCGATACATCGGGAGACCTCAATGATAAACTTCAACTCGCACTACAATATCTGCCCGAGTTAGGAATAAAAGGCGTTATTCAAGGCGACTTCCTATACAAAAGATCAGAGCTAAAAACGAAATCAATTGGCACTGAGACATATGTAACATTTCATCCCAACACACTGGTCTATGCAGTACCCGTTGATCAAGCTAAAGTAGTTCTCGCTTCGAAAATAGGCATTGTGTGGCACACTACATATAAGGGTAGCTCGTTCGAAAGTATGAGTGCCTCGTATGGGGTAGATGTGAGCAAGTTAAATAAATCTAAAAATGTTTGGTCACAAGACGCTGTATTGCGCGATGTATCAAATGCAACTATGACAAAGAAAGAAACGGAGACAGTAAATGAATACCTTACGCAAATTGGTAAACTCTTTAATCAAATTTCTGGGACAACTCTTAGGACGCTCGGAGCCAATCAAGCCCTTGCCCAAACAATCGAAACCTTCGGCAACACCAAAGTCAGAAAAGGTCAAGTCATCGGCAACACGAAAAAGCACGCCGAAGACCTCATCCGGTACATCGAGACTAGATACGAAAAGGAAATTGAAAAGCGCAAAACTGAAAAAGGAAGAAGTAGCCAAAAGGCAAAACTCGAAGAAGTCCTCAAATTCTTCAGCCAAGAAAACAAAGAAAGTCTAATAAAAATGTTCGAATTGCAAAAGTTACTCATTTTAGTGAAGTTAAAACTTATAAATAACCTTAACAGATTGAGTAAATTTGATACTTTCGTGAAGACCAGTAAGGGTTTTAAGACAACTGGTCAAGAAGGTTACGTAGCAATAGATACATTAGGTGGTGACGCGGTGAAACTTGTTGACAGAATGGAATTTTCCTACAACAACTTTTCACCCAATATATTGAAGGGCTGGGATAAAGCTAAATAATACTATATTGAATGGGTAAACCAAAAGGTACTAATCGATGGCTGATCAACCATTATCGTTCAAGAGTTTCTTGGCGACGGATACACCTACCGAGGCGTTAGACTTCTCACAGAGACGCGCACGTGGTAGAGTGATGAAAAAGAATAAAGCAAAGATTGCTATGGGGCGCAGACGTGCCGCTAAGAAAACTGCTAGTGTAGAAGTCCTCAAAAAACGCGCTCGTAAAGGCGCAGTCAATGACCTATTCAAAAAATTCTCTAAGGGTAAATCACGAGGCGAAATGCCTGCGGCTCGTCGCGCTGAGATAGAAAAGCGTATAAGTAAAATGAGTTCAAAGGTCGCAGTGATGACCCGTAAGAAACTACCACAGATTCGAAGTCTAGAAAAACAACGTAAGATGGGCAAAAAATGATTCCTTCCTTTAAACAATATCTCGTAGAAGAAAACCGTGAAGTGTTCTTCTCATTCGGTCGTATGAATCCACCGACAATAGGTCACGGCAAGTTGGTGACTAGTCTAGCTACTAAAGCTGGCAAGAACCCATATTACATTTATCTTTCACAGACTAATAAGCCTAAAAAAGATCCTCTCGAATACACTCAAAAAGTGAAGCACGTTCGTAAGATGTTCCCTAAGCATGGACGAAATGTTGTACTCGACAAGAAGGTGCGTGACGTATTCGACATTGCTGTCGGGCTATATGCTCAAGGATTCAATAAGATCACAATGGTCGTTGGTTCTGATCGCGTCACTGAATTCGAAACACTCCTGAATAAGTATAACGGTAAAGAAGGTCGACATGGAACGTATAACTTCGAGCGTATCACCGTAATATCAGGGGGTGAACGCGATCCTGATAGCGATGGTGTCGAAGGAATGTCTGCTTCTAAACAACGCGAAAATGCTCGAAACAATGATTTCTCTACATTCTCTCAAGGCTTACCTAAGACTGTAAACGCTAAAGATGCAAAGAAGTTGTTCAATGACGTTCGAGCGGGAATGGGGCTAGAAGAAACTACCTCGTTTAAAAATCATATTGAGTTAGAGTCCGTTAGCGAAACCCGCGAGAAATTCGTAAAGGGTGAACTGTTCAATCTCACTGATAAAGTCGTTATCATAGAAGATCAGCGCACAGGCTATATTCAGACGATAGGCACTAATTATGTTATCGTAGCATTAGATGAAGGTGGTATTACTCGACAATGGATTGATTCTGTCGAGAGAATATCCGAGAGATCACTTTCTAACTTAGCAATTGATTTTATCGACAAGAAGCTTAATGCTAAAAAGTACACTAGTGCTATACAGACTTTTATCAAAATCGCACGAAAGAATCCTGATAGCAATCAAAATGTGGTCAAAGCCGCGCAGGTTCATCGTCTTCCAGTACGTCAACTTCAAAGCATTATAAAAGACCTGCTGAAGAGTAAAGACGCGCCCAAAGAATTGTTAAACTATAGAAAAATGTTCGAGTCTGCGCCTGAATGGGGCACAGATGAAGCTACTGAGAAGGCTAAAACTATGGTACCAGGGCAGAACGAAGAGAAAGAAGATGCCGTTGATACCGCACGTAAGGTCATAGCTAAAGATGACAAACTTGATAAAATTAAGCATGATCGTATTATGGATAGAGCAAGACTAAATCGCGCTAGACGCAAAAATAAACAGACGAATCCAAAAGTATAAATAGACTTATGAAATCATTTAAAACTGTAATAGAATCTGTATCGCAAAGAGAACTAGACGACCTCGAGAAATTCGGGGATAGACTACTTAACAAATTTGACATCGATATAGAATTCACTCGACACTTCGCCGATCGTCTTAATGATAAGAGGAATAAGCCTGCTATTGACGTAGAAGAGCTAAAAACTCTATTCAAAAAGATGGCAGATAATAAAGGCAAGAAGATCAAAAAGCATGGTAACTCTGAAGTTATTCTAAAAGATATGCAGGCTGATCTTAATCTACCTGTCGTGATTAACTGGAAGAACGGTGAGTTCGAAGTTGTTAACAAAACTATTATGCGGAAGAAGGGTTTTAAATCTCCTGACCCTATGCTAAAATATGAGTCTGTCGAAGAAGAGCGGAACTATCGCAAAGAATACGATAACTACCATAAAGACCCAATTCAAGTAAAAAGACGCGCAAAGAGAAATGAAGCGCGACGAAGCTTACGCGGTAGAAAAGACTTGACAGATGATAAAGATGTTCATCATAAAGATAACGATCCAATGAACAACGATCCATCAAACTTAGCTATAGTAACACAACACTATAATCGCAGAGAACCGAGACTTCGCAAAGAGGAAACCGCTACAGTGAAAACTATACAGGACATCATCAAAGAGTCAGGAGCGCGACGATTGACCAATCGCTTAAAGAAGGGCGGTGTTGATCTTGACAAACGAGCGAAAGAACGTGCCGCTAGTCATGCCGCATTAGTAAAGAAGTATGCGAGTGATAAGAAGGAAGAAGTCGATGAAATGAAAGACGATCCTTGTTGGAAAGATCACGAAATGGTCGGGCACAAGATGAAGAATGGTAAAAAAGTACCTAATTGTGTACCCAAAGAATCTGTTAAAGAAGCTCGAAGTATAAAGATTGCTAAGGGTGATAAAACTCGTACCGTTAATAAGCAAGAGCTATCTACATACAAGCAGATGGGCTGGAAAGTAGTCGCTGAATCTGCTCTTCTTGACGAAGCAATTTCGGTTCAAGATATAAAGAAATTGGATGGTAAAACAGTAAGTCCTACCCAATGGAAAACTATCAGAACGTCTAAAGATATTAAAAAGATCAGTATGCTTGGTAAGACAGGTTCAAAGGGTAGTACTAAGCATGGAGTTATCTTTAAGGATACTACAAGCATAGACATATTTGTAGAATCTACTCTCGTCGAAGCGAAACAGACACCGCTAGAACAAATGCAGGATATCGTTAAGAACAAGCAAGCAAAAAAGATCGGTGGTGTTATGGTCGATATGTTTACTGCTAGTACTATCACTCAGGCATACGCTAAAGTTAACCCTACTATCAAAGCGAAGATGGAAAAGTCTAGTCTAGATATGCTTGTAGGTCTTGCGCAGAAGATGATGGGTATGAAAGAATCTGCTCTTCTTGACGAAGAAACATTTTACATTGATTTTCTGAATAAGAAAAAGGGATTTAAACAAGATAGGATTAAGTTTAAATCTCACGATGCCGCAGTAAAATGGGCTAAGAAAAACTTGGGCAAGTTTAACAGCGATATGATAAAAACAGAAAGTGTTAACCTTGGAGTCGAACGGGATTTCTTTGCTATTAGAGAAGCGACAAAGAAAAATTAATCAACTATATAACGGATCGACTTGATCGATAACAATAAAAAATGGCAGTCACTAACGCAGATAGATTAACAAGAATTGAAGACAAGCTCGACGCGATGGGCGAAGCATTGGTAGCTATCGCAAGAATACAGGAGAAAGTTGCAGATTTGGAAAATCGACGAGAAGAGCAAAGCGATCGGCTCAACCATGAATCTAAAAAATTAGATGATATAGATACGAAAGTCACAGCATTGATTACGAAGGTTGGAGCTATGCAAACATATGGCATGGTAGCATTCTCGGCTCTAGCTTCAGTGATATTAGCAGTATTAACCGGTGCGATTGGAGTACCACACATACCACACCCCTAGGAGAACAACATGAACACCGAACACATTAATAGAATTGCTGACTTGTGGCGTAACATGCATACAGAAGCTAAAAAGCTCGATCCAGTAGATGACAAGGCAAACGATAAAAAATTCAAAGATCGAAAAGACAAAGACATCGATAATGATGGTGATGTTGACGGTTCCGACAAGTTTCTGCATAAGAAGCGCAAAGCTATCGACAATGAGATTGATGGTGGTGAGAAGCCAGCGAAGAATGAGTCGACCGACCTTGATGAAGCAAAGGAACATACCTACACTGTAGTTCACGCTAAGAAAGGTAAGGTTGTAGTTAAAGCCCCCACCTCTTATGATGCCGCCAAGATAGCCGCCAAGGGATGGAAGTTGAAGTCTACGGCTGGTGTTGATTCTCACCTTATGGAAGAAACTCTTGACGAAGCGCAAGGCAAGTTAAATGCCAAAGGCGAGATCGAGATGACTGCGAAGAACTACGCCAAGGTTCACAAAGACTTTAAGACCAAGATCAAAGGAACTTCTTATGCTATGCAGATAGATCCTAAGACTGGCGGTTCTGCACTGTTTCCTGTTACGTTCATCGAAGAATCGGTCGAAGAAGCTTGTGGTGATGACAAGAAGATGATGAAAAAAGAAGACGATGCTGATGCAAAGATGACTGCTTGTTCTGATTGCGATGGATCTACTGACAATCACGACGAGGAATGCCCTACTAGTGGCTCAAAGAAGAAGCCAAAGAAGGGTGAGGACGATGATAAAGACCTCGAAGAAGCGGCTGAAGCATCTAATTGGAATGTTCAGATACCTAAGCAAACTATCTCAGGCAAGACCGTAGGTGGTGGTAAGCAAGGTATCGTCGTTAAAGCAAAAACTGCTCGTCAAGCAATCAGCATGGCAGCCAGACGTTTGGCTGTTGATTTCAAGATGCTTAGAGTCGGTAAGGTAATTAAAGAGGGGAAAGTTAGTATGAAAGATAATGCAGTTACACATGCGAAACATGGTTACGGTGAAATTCTTCAGCGTACCGATGAAGGCGTAGATGTCATGTTTGAACATGGTGTTGAGATGGGAATGGACGAGTCTGAGCTAATAGGTATTCTAGAGAAGAGTGCCACAGGTAGTCAGAAGCAAGCTAAAAATGTTCCTGGTGCTGGTGGCGAGAAGCATGGCGAAACGGCTTCTGCTGGTGAGAAAGCGTTTGCAAAAGGTTTAGGAAAAGATGGCGAGTCTGTCGGCACTGAAGAAGAAGATGGTGTCAATGACGTTAATAAAGCCTCTCGCGTAAAGGGTCAAGCACCTACACGTGGTAGTGAGCCTCGAATTGGCGACAAAGCTATTGTTAAGCCAGTAACTGATCCTTCGAAGGGGAAATAAGATGATTAAAGGACCAAGCAGATCAACACCTACAACACGTGGTTGGATATGTGATCATACAGGCGAACTACTCAAGTCACAGCGAATAACACCCGATCAAATTTCAGAGTGGCATGGCATGCCAGCTGTTGGTCAAGTACAGACATTGCATGAAGCACCTTATCAGGAAATTGCAATTGCAAAAGATGACTTAACGCACTACGAACTTAAAGAGCAAGAAGAGGAAGCGCCTAAACTTGGTCTTCTTGATACGTTCTTTGGTAAGCTAACCAAGTGACCGAAAAAGAAACCAAGCCTTCATTCGCCGAAAGGCAGATTGTATGGGCTGATAAGATGCGCGAAACACAGCGCAGAATGGCTTGGTTTTCTTTGTATGGTATGTTGTTATATCCGGTCACTCTAATTATATTAGATGTACTGGGTAGAAAAGTTGCGATAGAGGCTCTAGTCGATATCGCTCCTACGTATTTCGTATCCGTAGCCGCGATTATAGCCGCATATTATACTAAAGAAGCTATTATCGAGAGATCGAAATAAACACTATATACTGTTATAATCCTAAAGTATATCGAGCATATGAAATTTTTTGAGACACTAGACGAAAGCACGTTCACTATTTTCGCGGCACATCATTACCAAAATCCAACATGCATTGATGCAGATGAATTTTACGAAGATATTAAGCGTTTCAAGTATATAAAACGTCTAGTCAATAGACACCTCGAAGGTGGTAAGCTATCAGTCCATCTTATATTGAATCACTTGATCGTAGTCTTTAATGTGTTTGGTAATGGTGCAGGATTAAAGATGTTAGAGTATAAGCTAGAGGAACGGCATTGGTCAACGATCAAACCATTCATAATCTATCTTAGAATCGTCACAAACGAAAAATATACTGGTGTCGAAATGGACGCTGAAGTTGTCGAAGGGTTGAGAAAAATATGAGTCTAGCAAGTAAAGCTGGTGATCTGCTATACACGTTTCGCTTTCTAAAGATGTTAACCACACCTTGGGAAGAATCGGACGCGTTTAAGCTTGGGCTTATTGACGAGAATGGCAAACGTGTAAAAAATGTGAAGATGGATTCTAAAGAGAAAAAACTCGCGCTAGGTCCTTTTGTTCGATTAGTGTTTAATCTTAAACGCGCTCTCAATAAAGTGCCCGGAGGCAAGACAACACTGGGTAGCTATGCGGCGGCTCTATTTCTACTCAAAGAACACTATGATATCAGCGACAAGAATATTAAAAAGATATTAGATACCGCGGGAGTTGATCCTCTTGATCTCATTAGCGAAGATCATTCTTGGTACATACTTGATAACGGATGCCTCTCACCAGGAATATATCGAGTCAAAGAAGAGAAAGTTCTTGCTACCGGACTCGAAGACGTTGTTAATGCCAAAGATCAAATTCGTGTCAATGAATCAGCGCACCCAATAGGCGAAGTATTAGGCTTGAATGTTTTCGAAGCATATCATCTAAACACTCATAAGAGGGTGTACGTCACAGTCGGAGAAATCTACAAATGAAAAAGTTCAATGATTACATAATCCCATCCATAAAAGAAGAACCTACAATGACAACTGGTCCTGGTATTGCAGGAACAAGTGATGGCGATACTGCTGATTGGATGCACGGTAAGAAGAAAAAACCTCTCACCCGAAGATTCATCGAGATCATGGGTAAAAGAAAAAAACTCGTAAAATAGTAAAATAAATCTAGATATTCTCGTTTTTATGGTGTATACTTACGCTATATAATTCCACTAACCCTAAATAAAAGAGAAAGGTAAATGCCCGTAAAAATTGATAAAAATCGCGATGAATTATTAAAAGATTATGCTGTAGGAATGTTGCGCGATTTCTATATGACAGACAAAGAAACCTCACCACAGCAAGCCTATCGAAGAGCCGCAAGAGCATGGTCTTGTTACGAGGGTCAAATGGACGAAGCCCTAGCACAACGCTTATATGACTATGTTTCGAAAAAGTGGTTTATGTTCGCTTCCCCAGTTTTATCGAATGCGCCTGAAATGAGTAACGGTCTGTCTCCAAAGGGTATGCCTATATCATGTTTCTTGACATATGTTCCAGATACATTAGAGGGCTTGATTAGTCACACTTCTGAACTACGTTGGTTATCTGTTTACGGGGGTGGAGTTGGCGGACACTGGAGTGATGTTCGGACTGTATCAGACGTAGCACCTGGTCCTATGCCTTTTCTACATACAGTTGATGCAGACATGATCGCTTATAGACAAGGTAAAACGAGAAAGGGTTCATACGCGGCTTATATGGACATCTCTCACCCAGACATTATCGAATTCTTAAATATGCGCGTACCTACAGGTGACGTACAGCGTAAAGCACTAAACCTTCATAACGCTATTAATATCACTGATGAATTCATGGAGGCGGTGCGATTCAATTACGAGTTTGCATTGCGTGATCCTAAAGACAACGGTATAAAGGAGATGATCAACGCTCGAAAGACTTGGGAACGTATTCTGGAAATTCGCTTCAGAACAGGCGAACCCTATCTAAACTTTATTGATACTGCTAATCGCGATCTACCTCAACCACTGAAAGACTTGGGGCTGAAGATTAATGGTTCAAACCTATGCAACGAAATTCACTTACCTACTGATGCAGAAAGAACCGCTGTTTGTTGTCTCTCTTCATTAAATCTGGAGTACTATGATGAATGGAAAGATACCTCTATTGTTCGTGATCTTATCCGTATGCTTGATAACGTCCTGCAATACTTTATCGACAACGCTCCAGATACAATTGAAAGAGCGAAGTTTAGTGCGGGTCGTGAACGAAGCATTGGTCTGGGAGCCATGGGGTTCCACTCCCTACTGCAAAAACAGTCTGTTGCTTGGGAATCACAAACCGCAAAGGAGATTAATCAAGTTGTGTTTCAGCACATTAATTCCGAAGCGCACAAAGAGACTGAACTTCTCGCTCAAGAAAGAGGTGAATATCCAGACGGAATCGGCAGTGGAAAGCGAAACTCACACTTGTTGGCAATCGCGCCCAACGCCAGTAGTGGTGTTATCTTGTCAACGTCACCTTCGATTGAACCCCTAAAAGCATGTGCATACACGCACAGAACACGCGCAGGTTCTTTCTTAGTTAAAAACATCTATCTTGACAGTCTCTTGACTGAGATTGGGCATAATAATGACGCGATATGGACATCTATTATCACAAACAAAGGATCTGTTCAACATCTACCTATTCTTAACGAAGGGCAGAAAGCCATATTCAAAACTGCGCAAGAGCTTGATCAGAACTGGGTCATAGAACATGCCGCTAACAGGCAGAAGTATATTTGCCAAGGGCAATCTGTCAACGTATTCTTTCCAGCCGGTGCTAATAAGGACTATGTCAATTCTGTACACTTGAATGCTTGGATAAAGGGATTAAAAGGATTGTACTATCTACGCACAGAAGCTAAAAATCGTGCGGAGAATGTGTCCGAGAAAGTAGAACGCGTAGCTCTTTCTGGTGATATGCGAAGCATTGTATACAGCAAGCCTGGGTGCCCGTTCTGTACGTTAGCTGAAGAAGAATTAAAACTTCGAGGTATCTCTTTTGATAAGATATGCCTAAAAGAAATAGAAAAGACTGCGGCTGAAGTCACAGGCAGAAACGTCAAGACAGTTCCACAAATATATATTGCAGGCGAGTATGTTGGTGGTTATGATGATCTTATGGTCCACTTGACAGCCGATCTTGAAGCTGATACAATATCCATAGATGAAGATAATGAGTGCCGAGCCTGCGAAGGGTAGGTCATAAACAACAACAAAAAATTAAAAGGAAACGCCGTGTCATTACTAGCATTCAGCAAAACGTACAAGCCATTTTTATATCCATGGGCAGTGGAGTTAACAACGAAGCATGAAGAGATTCATTGGGTTGAGTCCGAAGCGGAGTTATCCGAAGATATTCAAGATTGGAAAACTAAGCTTTCAGTCGAGGAGAAAGAGTTTATCACTCAAGTACTGAGACTATTCACGCAGTCTGATGTGCAGGTAGGCGAAAACTACCACGAACTATTGATACCTAAGTTCAAAAATAACGAAATTCGTAACATGTTATCATCGTTCGCTAACAGGGAAGGCGTTCACCAACGTGCCTATGCGCTCCTGAACGATACTTTGGGGCTACCTGACGAAGAACATTCTGCATTCTTAGAATACCAAGAAATGGCTGATAAAATCGATTTCATGAAACAGGGCGATATTAATTCGCATACAGGACTTGCTCTAGTACTTGCACAGTCGGTGTTCAACGAAGGCATGTCATTGTTCGCCTCGTTTGTAATGCTACTTAATTTTCAGCGTTTTGGTAAGATGAAAGGTATGGGCACAATCGTCGAGTGGTCTATTCGAGACGAGACGATACACGTTCAAGGTAACGCAAAACTATTCCGCGAATTCTGTCAAGAACATCCTCGAATCGTGAATGACGAACTGAAGTCAAAGATATACGAGATGGCAAAGAACTCTGTTAAGCTAGAAGATCGATTCATTAAGCTTGCATATAAGGGAGCTGAGATCGAAGGTCTAAGTGAAGCTGATGTTAAACAATATATTCGACATATTGCTGATCGTCGTTTGCTACAGCTAGGAATGAAGCCTAACTTCAAAGCAAAAGATAATCCATTACCATGGCTCGATTGGGTATTGAACGGCGCTTCTCATGACAATTTCTTTGAGAAACGTGTTACAGAATATTCAGTCAACGGCATGGACGGTGATTGGGGTTGGGAAACACCACTAATGGACGTAACCTAATGAGTATAATCCTAGAAGAACGACGAAGATTCTTTACCGACTGCGGGATTTGCGAAAGCCAAACACTCGTCGAGGTAATCAATGTTGACGAAGAAGTAGTTTTCTGTCCAATGTGTGGAACCGAAGCTCTAACAACCGAAGTAGATCAAGACGAAATGTCCGATGTAGATAGAGCCGAAACAGAACTGTAACGCTTCTAAGTGCTACCTTAGGATAGACCTGAGCATGTCGACTGTCAATTACACCTAAACTGCTCACTTTATAACGACTAAATAGTTTCATCTTAATAGGTGATACTACATGAAACCATCGATATGCCTCTATGAGGGTCATGACACTAACATAACAGTGTATGACCCTAACACCAATTCTTTCTATATCTATGAGTTTGAACGCGTCTCGGGTGTTAAACATCATAACGTCAAAGAAATAAAAGACCTGCCTACGCAAAAACACACTGACTGTATCAATCAAATTCTAGATCATCTACTCGAAGTCCATGGCATTGAAAATGATTTCGAAACATTCATATTTAAACCTCTTTTTTGGGATCTATCGTATATCGACCGATCCGCTATAAAAGCTGATACTATCACATTCTCGGCTATCGATCATCATGACGCGCATTCGTGGTGTGCCTATGCACAATCACCCTTTGATAAAGCCGCTAGTATTAGTTGGGATGGATGGGGCGATAACACCTCATTCAAGTATTCCTGTTTCGACGGAATGAATCGTTATGGCGTAGAATCGAAAGCAAGCTATAGATTTTCTAACATATACACCGCAGTGGGGCTATGCATATCATATCTACATGGTACGTATGCACTCGACGTTCCGGGTAAGTTAATGGGGCTAACAGCATACGGAGAAACTAACGACGATTACGTCCGTTTATTCAAGCGAAGTATGCTAAGTGAATCGCCTATCGCGCCTTTAGAGGACTTGATACCAAAATTGCCTATCGTTAATTATAGAGAAGTATCTGTAAGTGAAAAGGCTGATAAACTCCACGCATTCAATATCGCTAAGTCTGTACAGGTCGCGTTCGAAGATGGTATCGTCGAAACTATACGTGACGAATTTATGCCTATGATTTCAAAACATGGAAATAATCTTATCATGTCAGGCGGCAATGCGTTAAATGTATTAGCTAACGAGAGAATAAAGCGAGAGTTTCCTGAGGTGAATATCTACATACCGCCTAACACTCATGACGGAGGGTTAAGCTTTGGTATTCTATACGAGCATTTACAAAGGAACGAATTCAGCCGCTCCTATAAATACGATGTGACTCGATCAGGACCAAGACTGTTCGACTATCTCGATATACCTCGAATCGTTCAAGAGAGACGAGCCAAGAAAGTTTCTGTAGATGATATCACAACATTATTAAAAGATCAAAAGATCATAGGAATGTGTATCGGTAATATGGAAGTTGGTCCTAGAGCGTTGGGCAATCGTTCTATACTATGTGATGCTTCTAATCCCAAGATGAAAGATACCCTTAATTGTCGGGTCAAGTTTCGAGAGTGGTTTAGACCGTTCGCGCCAATATGCAGAAAAGAGGATGCACACAAATACTTCTATTCACCTAACTTCGAAAACATGGAATGTATGCAATTCGTCGCTGATGTGAAACCTGAACATAGAACGTCTTTGTTCTCGGTAACACACTATGACAACACTGCCAGGCTTCAGGTAGTGACACCTAAGAGCAACAAACCAATACATGACATACTTACTGCATTCGATGGGGTGCTTATAAACACTTCCTTCAATGTCCAGGGCAAACCTATACTTAATAGACTATCGGATGCGCTCGATGTGCTGAGAGACACTGGGCTTGATCATGTGGTGGTTGAATACGAACAAGAATACTACTTATTCTAGGAGCTATATACTGCATGTGGAATTATAACGAAGAAGAGTTTGATCCGAGCGAAGAGTTTCTAAAAGACTATGTGGGCTTTGTGTATCGTATCACCGAGAAAGATACTGGTAGAATGTATATTGGTAAGAAACTGTTCTGGAGACCCAAGACTCTGCCCGTCAATAAAACGAGAAAGCGTAAAGTTAAATTGAAGGTAATATCAGATTGGCAGAAATACTACGGTTCGAGTGAACATCTCAAAGAGTCTATTGCAAGAACTGGTGTCGATAACTACCATCGTGAGATACTAAAATTATGTAGAACAAAGGGTGAATGCTCATACTATGAGGCTAAAATGCAGTTTGAGAATGATGTTCTGTTAGACGATATGTATTATAACGCATTCATAGGATGTAAAATTCACGCGAAGCATTTACCTAAAGATTAAATAACACTAAATAAGAGTATAATTTTAAACTCACATTCACGGAAGCAAACATGTTAAAGTTCTCTCAATATCTAGACGAAGGCGTAAATGATCCTGCTATATTTAAAGCAGTATTTCTAGCGGGTGGACCAGGTTCGGGTAAATCATTTATAGTAGGAAAGACTGGATTAACTTCTATGGGCTATAGAGTTAGTAATTCCGATGATGCATTCGAAGCGGGCTTAAAGAAAGCAGGATTAGAGATGAATCCCGAAAATATATTCTCTGTCAAAGGGCAAGAGCTTCGAGGTAAAGCGACCGCTATAACTGGTACTAGACAAACAATGTATATTAAGGGTCGTTTAGGTCTAGTTATCGATGGCACAGGCAAGAACATGGATAAAATGAAACAGCAAGCGAAGGATCTCAAAAAGCTTGGATATGACGTAGCTATGATTTTTGTCAATACTGACCTAGAAACTGCTATGACCAGAAATCGTAATAGAGCGAGAAAGCTTCCTGATGATATGGTTAAATCTTATTGGCAAGAGATTCAAAACAATATAGGTGCATTTCAAGCTTTGTTTGGTAAAAAGAACTTTCTTGTTGTTGATAATTCAGACGGTAAAGACTACAATAAAGAAACTCTTCGTGCGTACAAAGATGTACGAAAGTTCACTGAACGATCTCCTGAGAACCGTACAGCGATCAAATGGATTAAATCTGAGAAAAAGCAAAGAAATATAAAGAAATAGCTTGACAACAATCTAGTGTCCTGATATAATGCACTTAGAGAAAAAACAATGATTGAACTGATTAACAGCTAAAGGAAGTTAAGGTACCCTATGAACAAAAGTAAACGCTTAGAAATCTTTGAGATACTAGAAGTATTCGCTAAAACAAAATCTAAAGCAGACAAGATTGCGCTCCTCCGTTACTATAATATTATGGCACTCAGAGATGTCCTCCAAGGAACTTTCGATCCCGCTATTCAATGGAATCTGCCCGAAGGCAAACCCCCATATGTAGAGAATGACAATCATAATGCTCCTTCGACATTACTTAGACAACATAGATTTTTTAAATACTTTGTCAAAGGTGTTAATGAAAGCGAGAAGCTAACGAGAGTTAAACGAGAGAAAATGTTCATTGAATTACTCGAAGCTGTTCACCCCGAAGATTCTAAAATCATACTAGCTATGGTGTCTAAGAAAAGTCCTGTTAAAGGTCTTACTCTAAAAATCGTAACAGAGGCATTACCCGATTTGATAAGTAAATAAATTATATTATGTGAATTATAACTAAAACCCCCGAAGGAGTACGTCTATGGTAGAAGCATACAGTACAACGAGAATAGGGAAGCGCGATATGCGCGGACTTGGTAATTACATTCACAAACTTAAATCTAAGGGTAAGACTGACAAAGCCTATAAGATTGCGAGACAACAATTGAAGGCTAATACTCAATTCGAGTATACAACACAGACAAGGGGGTGATCATCTAGGCTACAGGCTCAAGGATGAGCCGTAGTCCCTCTTATACATAATTAGAAAATAGACTTAAAAAGAGAAGAAAATAGAATGCCAATCTACACAGTGAAACATAAAGAAACCGGAGTTGAGAAAGATGTTCTTATGTCGATTTCAGGGATGCAAGACTTTCTAGCTAAAGGTGAATACACGCAAGTCATAACAGCACCTGCGTTTATTACTCATACTGGTAACATCGTCAATAAAACTTCGGGCGACTGGAAAGATCATCTAAAAGCGATCAAACGAAACTCGACGGATAATAATACGATAAATGTTTAAGCATCATGGTTATAAACATAGATGCTTTCAAGGCGTACCATTAAGCGTTCTGCTCTAGCACGAACCTGATCTTTCCACCACCAACTATCGCGACCTTCTATTGCCGCTTGTTTCCAATCACCTTCGCATAAAGCTTTCTTAAAGTTTACGAACTTTGAAAGATTTGGTCGACCCATGTTAAACATCATGTTCACGCAGACTTCTTGAACCTCGTCGGGCCAGAGATTAAACTTAGGTCCATACAATCGAACACATTCCATAGATGCTATATGAACATCATTATCAAACGCTTGTCTCACACGATCTTCTGACACCTCAACACCTACAGGTAAACCGTACTCTTCGTCATTCTTTGTGATCAAGTGTCCTATACCAAATGTAGGATATCCTAGATGGTCTTTGTAGATATTATAAACCACACCTTCGTCAATTTCTAGCTGTTTTCTCAATTTTGTATTATCTTTCATTAGTGGCTTCTCTCCGCTTTTCTTGGTGAATAACTTTATTAGACATTTTTTAAACATACTTTATCTATAATGAAAATAAAAGCTTGACAGGCGCATTGAATCGTATATAATAGCAATTCATTAACGAAACAGAGTGAGGAAATTATGAACAACTCTAACCTAATTGAATATCGTCTAGTTGAATACCGTTTATCTAACAGCTTCGAGACTAGAACAGTAACAGGCGAAGACTTTATGACTCATGTATGCGAGTCGGTGACTTGCGAGACTATAACACTCGCTAACGGTTTAGGGTGTTTGGTAATAACTAAACACATAAAATAAGGAGATACGTAATGAACAGCGATGAATTTCACGAAGGTCATTCAATAGCCACTTGGGCTAGATTTGCAAATGCGCGATGTATGACCGAGCGAGAGGTTTTTAATCTTGATGGTCTAGAGAACGCTTCAAGGGAATTCATGGATCGACTTTTAGATAGCATTAACCTTTGGTAAATTAATGCTTGACATCCCTTGTGACCTTGATATAATAGTACTTCATTAACCAATGTAGAGAGATAAGATTATGGCTAAATCACTAATACTTGTTGTTCAGACCCAACACTCAGAAAACTATGGCGCACATTGTTGGGACGGTGAAGGTAACTGTCCTCAGCGTTGGAAGTTTAAGGGTGGTGACACCTATGTTGTATCTGACGCGAAGGATACTGACAAGTTTCGTGACTTGGTTTCTAGTTCGATAGTCTCGGCAGATGATTACTATTCAGAAAGCATCCTCGACATTAAGGTGATGGCTGTATCAGATTATGTCGAGAGTGAACATGTAGAACACTGGGAAAGCCCAATCTTTCTTCGTTACACTGGTAAACACGGCTCTAATGCGTTTTTCGCGAGAACCGAAAAAAGCAACGATTATATGAAGCATTTTACTGCCAGACGTTCGAGTTGGGTACAATCTGATGGTGAAAGACGAGACTTTTCTTTTTCGTTTCTAGGAAGAAATGGCTCTTGGATGACTAGCGAAGAACTTTCAGTAATAACAGAGGGAGTAAGAAATGAGCGAATATAAAAGTAAAGAAAATAATTATTTTTTTGGTCACAAAGTTCGCCGCACTGGAGATGGTGATCGAGTTTATATAACAATGCCCCGATGGGAGTGTGGATGGTACTGGAGTTTTGGTAATCTTGTTAGTAACATAGGCAATTCACCGCAACCAAATGAGACTTCTAATCTAGCTAACTACCGAGACGCTAGAAAGCTCTGCATGTATGACACGTTAAAAGCAGATTATGCTTTATGTGAACCTTTGCGAAATGATGATAACTTATGGAAGTTTTGCGAGTTGACTTATTCTTGCATAACTCTAAAGAATGCCGCGGAACTTTATTCGCGAGGTAGTAATCACGCGTATTCCCTTTCTGGTCGTATAAGGAATGAGGCAGAGTCTGTCAGACTCAATAATGTAGTCCTGCCAGCCCTATTCACGGAGATTGAATCGATCTTTATCAAAAAAGACCAGCCTTTTCTAGATCACGAAGCTGTCAATAAACTCGTTAACCCCCGCAATTATATTTGACAACTACGATTAAACCTGTTACTATTTAAAAATCAACTAAAATAAGGATATTATATTATGACAATTAAAAAAGATGCTAAAATTGAAGTGAAGATTCGCGACCGATTTTGTTCGGAAGTCAAAGACGAGTGGTTGTATAACCGCAATGCAGTAGTCGAAGGTCGTCTATGCAAGGAAGCTTGTGAAGAGATCGAAAGATTGCGCAAAATTGAGAGTAAGTTTAGAGAATTACAACATAGCATCTGGAAGGCAGATAAGGGTATGATAGACTCGGTGATCAGAGATTTAGGTCAAGTCGAAGTTAATTTTCCGAGTGTAGCACTCGATTTTGAATCGATTATGCCCTCAAAACCAATGAATAGTTTTCCTACTAAGATGGGTCCCGAACTAACCGCCTTATCAGAGTTGTATAAAGTTGTTGCTGTAGAGACAGAAGAAAGAGCCCGGACTGCCGTGACGAACTACGAGGCGAAAACAGAAGAATCGCGTGAAGCTCTAATTAATACACTGAAACGATTCAACGAGGCTTTAAAAGAAGCTGGTGTACGGTACCCGTTTTAAACTCACAGTAAGGATATTATATTATGAAAGGTGTTAATGGAGCAATAGGTGCGCCTACTGAAACAGGAACGTGGGATACTCGCTCATATCAAGATGTTAAAATGCATAAAAGCAAAGAAGTGACATACCATTGCAATGGGCAAGGATTCGCCAATTTAGCCGACGCACGAGTTTATAAGAAGAAGAAGAACATTATGTATGGTTATGTGAAACACACTATCGAAGAACGGACTGTATCACATATAGAAATATGTTCAAGTCGGTATGTGAGTTAGATTATATATAGTGTATGCCTTTAAAAGAATACATTGAACCATGGAAAAAGTTACCTTTCCTTTTTACTGACACTAATGTCGTAGATTGGAAAGGTACCATTGGCATGGGAGATATTCTTTTCGGGTTAAATGCTGTTCATATGCTAACACACTTGGCTAGAAAAGAACGAGATATAGAATTCACTACGATGAATGTCCACTGGGTTCATGGACCAGACCACCTTCACCACTTCGAAGACCCCGAAACTATTATAGAGCGAACTGACTACCTTCACTCGTTTTATCATGATCATACCGCAGTGCGTATTAATCACGTATTCGACTCTGATGATAAAGAACTTTCAAGACTGAGACATAGAGGATTGCAACGTAAGTCTGGCGCAAGAGATGTGCTTGACGGAGTTCCTTCGTGGATATTTCGTAGAGATTCCTGGAGAGATTCTAGTGATAGTAACAAGATTACTTTTTGGAGACCCTACGCACTAAATGCTGAGATACCGAAGGGATGGAAAAGGACATTCAGTCCCGCAGATTGGGAAAGAATGTTGTCTATTCTTAGAGATCAAGGCTATGATCTTGTTGAATTGTCATATAGAACACCTGTACGTGAGGCGATGTATCATATCAATACTTCTAGATTTTGCATATTCTATGATGGTATGTGGCAGTATATAGCACGAAATTTATGTAAGCCTGTTATTGCATTAGGTGATAACGGCATTATTAACGTACATAATCCACAGGGGGTGAACTTTAAGTTTCCCACTACAGATAAACGAGGCGAATCTATATTCACCTATCTAACTGATTTACCGAGAACACAGAAGCACATGGATGGTCGAGCAAAGAAGTATCGAGATTTTATCACGAACGAGTTGAATTTGTGATAGGGTTAGTGTATACTACAGAATCCTATATAAGAGAATAGTATGAAAATCGATAGAGCAGTAATAGAGATTGTCGGAGCTTGTAACTTCTCTTGTACGATGTGCCCGCAGGATAAGCGCAACGAACAGGGTGGTCGGCACAAAAACTTTCTCCGTAAAATGAACTTGCTTGAGTTTGAAAATTACGTTAGTGATTGCGCTAAACATGGTCTACGCGTAGTGAATCTCGACGGTTCGGGAGAAGCCACTGTTAACAGACAACTTCCTGAATACATTAAGATCGTCAAGAGATATGGCGCTGAGTGCGTGATCTTCTCAAACGGCTTTAAGATGCATGGCAAGTTTATGCAGGACTGCGTGGACGCTGGATTAGACTTCTTTAGATTTTCGTTTATAGGCTCTGATTCAGCCGAGTATGATAAGTGGATGTATAATACTAGAGGATCTAACTTCGATTTCATTAAAAAGAACATACGCGAGATGCGAGAATATGTTAAAACGTCTGGATCAAGCTGTACAGTCGCGACCTATCATCTAATCACTGATAACGATAACATGGAAGTTCAGCTTGAAAAATATAAGAAAATTGTTGAGGAACTAGATGTCAGGACTGAAATCTGGAAGATGCACAACTGGTCAGGCGTTTATGACATAGAGGATAATGCTAGAGAAGGTAAAACGAAAACCTGTGGTCGACCATTCTCACCTGATGTTGTGATAAGATCGGGTGGCTTAGACGGTAAAGTGGGAGCGGTAGCTCCTTGCTGTCAAGTATTAGGTCGTGACGAAGAGGCTGTTCTGGGTCATTGTTCAGAGAATACGATTGAAGAGATATGGGATGGACCTGCATACACTGAGTTACGCGAACAACACACTTCAGGTAATTATCCAGACTATTGTAAATCGTGTGATTTCTTACTTGATGATCCAGAAGTTCTAGTTTACAGTAATCACGAAAGAGACTTACATAAAATGTATGGTACTGAATTCAACTTGGATGATTTTAGAGTATGAGCAAACCCGATGTACACATGATTGCCATGTCAGAAAACGAAATTTCTATGCACTATCGCGACTACGTGCTTCCTTCATGGAAAGACGCGGGATATAACGTAGTGGAATTTGAAGCTATTGTTCCTGATGATCTGAGTAGTCTCGGGCGTATAATTCCTTTGGGTGATAAGACGCGAAGAAATAAAGTCGTGGGATTTACTGATACCGAAAAAGCAGTTTGGTACAGTCACTATAGCACATGGATGCTCTGTCGAAAACTCAATAAACCTATCATAGTTATTGAACATGATATATTGTTAGAACATAACGAAATAGATTCTGAGGTATTTAACTATGACATTGCATGTCTATCTCATGTCACGCGCAATAATGGTGATCACGCAAAGTTAGCCGGTGGTGCGTACTACATTACTCCGAAAGGCGCGAAGAGGCTTTGCGCAATTAAAGATCATAGGGATTTGATCACTTATAACTCGGACGCTTGGATTCATAGTCAATGCGACAAATACGGTAAATGGTTTATGATGACAACGATACAATATCAAGACCCTAAAATAGGTGTTACAGTGGAGCATTTAAAATGAAGAAAATGATATACCAAGTATCTGTTGGTCCAAGATCGACACTCTATGATGCGTGTATTAAAAGCGTAGCCGCATATTGTGATCGCCATGGATTCGAACATGTTGTACAAACATCGCCTAAGCTAAGAATCGCACCTGACATATTTGATACAATGAGAAGCCCTGAGTCATACGGCAAATACGGTGGATATTTACCCATCTATGAAAAGGAGAATGCATTTAACTATATCAATGACTTTGATCAGATAGCAATTATCGATGCAGACATATTCATTCGCGAAGATGCTCCGAGTGTGTTCGACGATTTGACACCGGGGTGTGCTTTTGGTGCAGTGATCGAGCGCGAGATGCCTCTGGTGCCCGCTTATCAAAATAAGATTATCAGTTATAGTCAGATGCAATATGCCACATTACATAACGAAACAGATTTTAAGCCTAATAAATTGGGATATGAATTTGCAAACATGGGTATGATTGTGTTAGACTGTAAGCTGTTCAATGGCAATTATCTGAAGAATCGAAGTGCAAGAGAGTTCCTAGAAGCACCTGAGTTCAAGCGATTCATCGATGGCATAGGTTGTTGGAAGTGGTCTACGGATCAAACATTACTAAATTTTTATATCAAGAAGAATAAAGTACCGTTCGCTAACATGTCTCATGTATGGAACGGGCTTTACACTGCTAACGCTAAGATCAGTGAATGTAATTTCATACACTTTTTCTTAAAAGATAAACTGCCTGATAGAGGTGAATCGCTATTTAATTCAGACTCTTCTCTTTCAGAAAACTATGTTGTTGTTGAGAGACTAATTAATGTCTAAGTCGCAGGCTAAGTCATACGAAGAAAAGACTCAGAAGTATAGCACCTGGGGAGATAAGCTCCTCCAGCATGCCGATCTCTTAGCTTCTATACAAGTCGAAGATAAGTTTAAGCCTGTCACGATTCAGCTATCGTTGTGTGAAATGTGTGACAGTGATTGCCCATTCTGTTCGGTCGCGGCTAGACCTCTGAAGAGTTTCATACCTTGGGAGAAAGTTAAGAAGCTTCTACTTGATTTTAAATCATTAGGTGCTAAGAGTGTAGAGATAACAGGCGGTGGTAATCCATTACTGTATCGAGATAAAGCTGAGAAAAAGAATATCAACGATGTGATCAGATTTGCTAGTGAAGAGTGTGGATTCGATATTGGTATTATTACGAACACTGCGAAGTTAGAACGACATTTATCTCCTGAAATATATCCGTTTATCAATTGGCTTCGCATTAGCTTGATCAAGATAGACGAGGGTAAGAGTTGGGAACAATATGATTTCGGATCATTCCCTAGACATAAATTAGGATTCAGTTACATTATCTACGATAGCACAAACGGTATACCCGATGAATTGTCAAGAACTAATAAGGCTTATCTAGGAACTACAGTAGAAAGTATCGAAAGAATAGCGAGTTTGATAGAAGCTAATCCTGAAGTTAAGTTCTGTCGTATCGCAGGAAATTGCTTAATATCTTCGCACAACACTGAGATACGAGGTAAGTTCGGTAGTGTTATTGAAGCACTAGATAAACATAACAAGTTTTTTATCAAAGAGATATGGGACCAAGACAAAGCTTTCGGTGACGGTTGTTATGTCGGTCTTGTTCGCCCGTACGTAGCACCTCATCCACAAGGAGGTGAGTATCAAATTTATATTTGTACTAGTCACGTATTAGAGAATCGCATATATGATATGGATTATTCTCTTGGATCTATTGACAACGTGGTTGATATATGGTATAATGCTAATCAGCGATATGCAAAGACAGGAAATCCTTATGAGATACGCGGTAACTGTGGTGATGATTGGGATAAGTCTTGCGTTAAATGTTTTTATTACAACAACAACAAGCTACTGCACACCGTAGCACAACCTATGGAAGACCCGAACTTTCCTTAAATATGAACAATATAGTACACGTAGTTTTTATGTTATGGCTGTCGTTATCGATAGAAGCAGATGACGATTTATATGGAGCATTGCGATCACTGAAATTAGTGGAGCAATCAAAAAAGGTGATATTATTATGATACACGATTACATATTTGATGTAGACGGAACACTCACTCCAAGCAGAGGAACTATGGATCCTCGCTTCGAAGAAGAGTTCATCGCATTCGCAAATACCCACAGAGTCTTCTTAGTTACAGGAAGTGATAGAGCGAAGACACTAGAGCAAGTAGGCAGTGCCGTTTATAATGCTTGTATTAAAGTGTTCAACTGTAGTGGAAATGACGTTTGGATGAAAGATAATAGAATACTCTCTAGCGTCTGGCAACTACCCGAAGAAGTTAGAGCCTTCTTGTCAACAAAACTAGAAATGAGCGCATACCCACTACGCACAGGAATACACTTCGAAGACAGAACAGGTATGTGTAATTTTAGTGTTGTTGGTCGTAATGCGACCCAGACCGAACGGACACATTACTATGAGTATGACTGCCAAACTAAAGAACGCGCCAAGATTGCCAAAGAACTGAATGAGAAGTTTCCGACATTACAAGTAGATGTAGGTGGAGAGACTGGTATTGATATATTCCCAGAAGGATACAATAAGGAACAGATCCTAAAAGAGTTTGCTACTACCGAACAGATAAAGTTTTACGGAGATCGTACAGATCCAGAGGGGAATGATTATCCTATCTCCAGTAAGTTAAACCCCAACCAAGTATTTACGGTTAGTAGTTGGCAAGATACACGGGAGTTATTATTATGAGTGAATTTGGTGAAGATTATTACGCGTCAAATAACTATAGCGATTATATGCAACGAGGTGATCGCTATCTAAGAACAGCGGATGAAATTGTCCAACAACTAGAATCTCTTGGTCTTAATAAAGAAGGTCTGATCTGCGATTTCGGTTGTGCCGTAGGATTTCTTTCTGCTGGATTAAAATCTGTTCAGAAAAACCCTGTTTACGGTGTTGATGTTTCAGCGTATGCGAGAGGAGTGTGTGAGAGAAAAGGCATTACCGCACTCAAAGAGATAACTGACAGCCAACACTCGGTAGTATTTTCTCTTGATGTGTTCGAGCATCTATCTAGTTCCGAGCTTCATGATATGTTTTCTAAACTAAAAACAGAGTGTATTGTATTTCGTATGCCTGTCGTGGTCAATTCAGGCGAAGATTATCCTCTCGCTGTCTCTCGCGCTGATCCTACCCACAAGATTAGATGGACAAAAGATGAATGGCGTAGTTTCTTTAAAGAATATGGCTTCATGTCTCTCGACTTAAACCTTCACACAATATATAACTCCGATGGAGTCTTCACAGGAATAGCGATTAAATTATGAAAAAAATAACGGATGTAATGGACGATATGTTTAATGACAATAGAATGATTAGAACATTTATGAATAAGTTGCCTGTACCACCAGCCTATGAGCAAAAACATAGACAACTCCAGATTCAGTTGGCTAGATTGGCACAAGATGAACTTGACTCGTCAAAGGTACATAAAGCACTATTCTCTGAACATCGCCAGTTGACGTTTAAGTATGAAGCTGTTAAGAATTCTTATGAACAGAACGAATTCGATCTTATTAGTTTATATAAGACGATGTGGAAAAATCGAACCGGGGAGACTCCCAAAACTATATCGTATGATCTATACAATAGACTAAAAGAACTTTATGTTATGAGCCCTAGATTGATTAAATACGAAATGCCAGTAATTGCAGTCGACCGTGCAACGATTCTAATTACTTCTAAATTGTCCCCTGTTGAGTGGGAAGAAATGCGAATGTTAATTTTTGGCGTGTCTCATGGTAAACTAGTTCTTCCGGACTTTAGTATGAAATTGGTTGATACGTATTATGTCAACTCATAATTCATTTAGAGTAGAGCGAATCATTACCCCGCACGAAGTTAATATATTAAAAGATAATTTCAATAAATTAACGCCTCGACTCGCGCACCAAGATTACAACTTGTTTGATGTTGATAAGCGATTGATCGATGACTATAGCCATCCGATTCTTCGAAAGATAGATAGGCATGTCGATCTTAAACCTATGTCACATTATTTCGTCAAGTATGGCGAAGAAGGATTCACTAGTCTACACACCGACGATGATGGTGTGGTTAAACTAACAGTAGTTACTTTGATCGAGGATACTGATCTAGTTGGGGGCGAAACTTTAGTTATTGATCGTTACATGAAATCAGCTAGACCGAAAAATAAGTATGCGAAACGTGGAAAGATGGTTAATGCACCGATTGGTCAAAGTAAGATACCTGTTATAGCTAAGATGAAAGTTGGTGAATCAGTCATATACGATAACAAAGTCACTCACGGTGTGTGCCAAGTTGAAAGAGGATCACGCTTAGTTCTTGTAAGTTGGTATATGGCACACGATGAAATGTAATATAATATATGTCGCAGGTCATCCTCTATCTGAAAAATGTCGAAAATTAACTGAGGATAGTCTTAAATACCACAGTTATGATTATGAATCTATAAAGGGTGTCACCCCCGATACGATTATCGCGAGTGATTTTCCCTTTCCTAATCTTATACTAGGAAGATTGTATGACTTCTATATTACTGGTCAAGATAGGAAATATGTTGTCAAAAAGAGTTGTTTGTTTAACAATCTCAAATTCGCGCAAAGAGTCATTGAAGCTGATGAACCTATGATATTTCTTGAGCATGATACGATAGCTGTATCGCGTCTGCCCGACTTTGACTTTGACGAGTTCTGTATGCTATCATATGACTATGCATTCAAAGCACCTACCGCATTAGCGAAGGCGCCATATGATAGCTATAACTTATACAGTAAAAGAGGGGTTCATGATTTTCCGAGCAATTATCCTTTACGATACTATAAGCCCACAAAGTATAAAGGTGAGATCATGACTCCGGGCACCGCAGCCTATGCGCTATCGCCTAAAGGTGCGAAGAAGTTATTACAAGCCGCTAAAAAAGGCATAGAGCAATCCGACTTTATTATTAATTCTGGTACACTGAGACTTCAGCATTTAAGTCCTAGCCCGTTTCGTTACCAAAGCGTGAATCCAAATTTATCACATATATTATAAGGCAATACAATGACTGGAATTGAAGGATATGTAATTACGATAGATGGACATGAGCCGTCGGAGAGTGCTTACTCAAGATTAGTTTCGAGTTCTTCCCAGACTTTCGGAAACACGTTCACTCTCCGCAAGTTTTCAGCTATCACACCAAAAGATGATGTGTACGCTATAATGGCTAAACATACTATTGGATGGAATTATCCGGATATGGGTCAGGGTAGTCATCTATGCTACGATACAGGATTACTTAAATCTCCGTATCAATCAGAGGTATTAGAGAAAAGAATAGCTTGTTTTCTATCTCACTATGAACTATGGTGCAAATGTTTTGATACACAGCAGGCTATGCTAATCTTCGAACATGATGCTATATTCACGAGAAAGCTCCACCTTGACGTTTTGCAACTTTCGGGGTATGATGTCATTGGACTAAATGATCCTCGAGGCGCGACACGAAGATCCAATATGTATCACAATGCATCCAAAAAGTATAACGGTGTCGGACCTGCACCAACAATAGACGATATAAATGTGCCTCAAGGAATTGCGGGTAACTCTGCGTACTATATAAATCCAAAGGGTGCAAGAAGATTGATCTTAAATGTATCGGAATATGGTGCTTGGCCCAACGATGCGATAATGTGTAGACAGCTAATGGGTGGTAAACTAGGTCAATTGCATCCTTATGTAACAGCAATTCAACAAGGAATAGTTTCGACTACGGTGTTATGAAATCATATGTAATCACGATAAAGGAATTACCGGAATCAGTTAAAGCCGCAGAGCGCATGATAGCCTCTGCTCCTGAGTATGATATTCAAAGGTTCGATGCGATTGTACCATCAAACAATCCAAAGCAAATTCTTGCTGACAATAATATTCCTGTTGGCTGGTTTAAAGAAAAAGGTTCTTACATTGATAACTGCATAGCCGCTTTTCTTTCTCACTGGACACTCTGGCAAATGTGTGTACGAGATGGTGAAGAGTATCAGATTTTCGAACATGATGCTGTAGCAGTGATGCCTATTCCTCGACATATAAATTATCAAGGATGTATTAATCTAGGCGCACCAAGTTACGGTTCACAAAACCAATGTACAATTCTTGGTGTTAATCCTCTAACAACTAAGCGGTATTTTCCTGGCGCACATGCATATAGATTAAAGCCTCGTGCGGCTGAGTCGTTAGTAGAGATGGCATATGAATATGCACAACCAACTGACCTTTTTCTAAACTTATCCTTCTTCCCATGGCTCGAGGAGTTCTATCCTCATCCTGTAGAGGCTAAAGATACGTTCACGACTATACAGAAAGTTGATGGTTGTACTGCAAAGCATAATTATGGAGAAGCATATGAAATCATCGAATTTTGATAGATGTTTTATAACAGGATGCGATGCTAATACGGAGTGGATGCTTCCTTGGTTCTTAAAGCACTATCTAAAGCATAACGATACTCCCATAGTGTTTGCTGATTTTGGTGTAAGCGATGCTACTCGCGCATGGATAATGCAGGTGAGTGAATTTTCTGATTACATTCCAATGGAGAAACAGCGAACAAACGGTTGGTTCTTAAAGCCTGCGGCTATGCTTAACTATCGAGTGACAGAATTGTGTTGGCTTGATACTGACATTCATGTTCTTGGTGATCTATCAGGCGTGTGGAATCATGTTGGTCATAACAAGTTGGGTATGGTTCAAGATCATCCGTGGTCATTACGAAGAAAAGAAACATGGCATAACTCTGGTGTTGTTGCGATAAAGGGTAAGCCTGAGATACTTCGAAAATGGGCTATTGAATGTCAGAAAAACGAAAGAGAAGCGGCTCTTGGTATGGGTGATCAAGAAATACTTCATGACATGATAGGAAATGACCCACTATCACGCCTCTCATTTATCGACGATATTCCAAACATATATAATTGGTTACGTATACAACTGATAGACGGGCAAGACAATGCTAACAAACTAGCGATGCATTGGACTGGTGCTAAAGGCAATGATCAAATTAGGAAGATAATGTATAATGAGTAAGAAAGTATTCCATGTTTTAGGCAATGGTGATAAAGCGAGTTACTATCTTGAGGAAAATCGAGTAGGAACAAAACTTCTCTGTAATATGCCTCCATTCGAAATGCCGCCAGATGACGTTTACGGTACATGTATGGTCGATTTTAAAATGATGATGGCACTCACCGAAGGTTCTGTTAGACTTGATCAATACATGTGGATTCTAGGCACTCGTCCTCGCGAATGGATGTATCAACGATCTGACTTTCACATGAAGTATGCAACAAACATTAAAGAGTTCTATACTCACGTGCCTAAATATGCAGGCAACGCAACCAACTTTAATTGCGGTCACATGGCAGTTCACTATGCCGCGAGTAAAGGTGCTGAAGAGATTAACATGTATGGATTCGATACCATATTCGATTTCAATATGAGAAGCGTAACCGATCTAGTTTTATCGAGCGATAGAACACAGCAAAACAACTATAGATTGCTAAACAACTGGAGACCTGTTTGGCGTGATATCATGCGAGAGTTTCCTAACACTAAGTTTATTCTACACCACAACCATGACGGCTTGAAGATCCCTTTGCTTGACAATGTAGAAGTAAAGGTGTATAATGATGCACTTAGCAACCCACAACAAAGAGAGGACAAAAGTGATATATCTGATGGTCGCGGTATGGATCAACAAGCTATCGAACCCGGTGTTTCGATCAAAAGCACGAAATAAACTATTGCGTTTTTCTCGCGTTTGTGTTATAATGGCTATATGCTAATACACTATGGAAATATATTATGTTTGAACATGTTACAGATTTTAAATTAGACTATGGCGACCTCGAATGCGAAACTCTTCCTACAGGTCGTACATACAAAACACCAGACGGTGAGAAATACCCTTCAATAACAACTGTATTGAGTGTTAATTCGGGTGACTCTATCGCTAAATGGCGCGCTCGTGTTGGTAACGAAGAAGCTGATAAGATTTCATTTAGAGCCTCAACGCGTGGTACACTCGTCCACGAAATCATCGAAGACTATATCAACAACACCGAAGACTACGCTAAAAAGTATATGCCTAATATCATTGCCAATTTTCTTGATGTTAAGGATATCCTAGATAGTCGTATAGGTAAAGTTTACGCGCAAGAAGTACCTTTGTATTCTGATCATTTAGGCATAGCGGGTCGTGTTGACTGCGTGGCTGAGTTTGACGGCAAGTTGTCGATCATCGATTTCAAAACATCTACGCGCACAAAGCTCCGTAAGTATGTTTTGAATTATTTTCAGCAAGAAGCCTTCTATGCAATTGCTTGGGAAGAACGTACTAAGTTACCTATCACGCAACTGGTTACTATTATCGCTGTAGACAACGAAGCACCTCAAGTCTTTATTGAACACCGCGATGTACATGCGCCAGAGTTAATTAAAACAATAGCCAAATATAGAGAGAAGAAAGATGCCGAACAAAGAAGTTTCTGAATCAGCCGAGTATGAGAATTTCGTGGGTCAGACAGAAGTACCCGTAGATAATGAGCCTGCCAGTCTCGCGGAATTTGCTGGCATGGAAGATCCTAAGAAAGAATGGAAGAAAGAATGGGTCGGTATGCCCGAATATGTTCAGGAAGATAATCCTACATATAAGACTATATCAATGCACTTTCGCAACCAAGAAGACTACGAGGAGTTCGCTAAGTTGATAGGGCAACCTCTGACTAAGAAGACGAAGAGTACATGGTATCCTAGATTAGACCGAAGCGCAAATTCACTACTACGATGGGTTGAAGATTAAATGATCGAAAGAATATACATACCGACTGTTCGAAGATGCGACAATCAAATAACATTTAACAATCTTCCTAAAGAGTTGCAAGAAAGGGTTGTGATGGTTGTAGAGCCAGGCGAGAGGCATCTGTACGACTATCCGTGTGAGTACCTTGAGATACCAGAGAAGCTAGTAGGTACTTGGACACAACTAGCAGAAACTAGATTGTTCATTCATAAACATGCAGGAGCAATTAAGTATTGTGTAGCCGACGATGATATAAAAATTCGAAGAAGAAACGCTAAGTATTGGACTGGTCAGTCTAACATGGAAAAGTCTAAGCGAGATGCGACCGCAGAAGAAATGCTTGATATGTATGAAACTGTGGATAAGTGGTTTGACGAGAGGGCTATTGGAGTTGTTGGTCTTTCTGATTCGGGAACACCACCTGCGAGTAACGAGTATGAGGACACTAAAGATGTTTACTCCTATGTATTCTACGATGGAAGAATGCTTTCAGAGGTTATCAATGACATGGATATATGTTCGCTGAGAATTGCTGAAGATGTGTTGTTTCTCTTTGAGGCACTGTCCAGAGGAATAAACACTAGAAAGTCTACAGAGTGGATGTATGATAATCGAAGTATGGTACAAAAAGATTTATCAGATACCCGAGAAGTTTGGACTGGTATGTTTAAGAATGTAGAAGATAGACCTGTTAATTATTATCAGAGTGAAGCACACTATGATGCTATGCGATACATTCAAAGCAAGTATCCACACGGCGTTAAGATTTTCGAAAAAGACGGCAAAATGAAAAATAGAAAATATTGGAGGAAGGTATACCAACCTCGGGATACATCTAACTTAACGGAGTTCTTTTAATGACTGATGCACGTTACCCGATATACATTATTTCGAAGGGTAGATCAGATTCGATGGTATCTTCAAACTCATTAGCGAGAATGAAGATACCTCACTACATATCAATAGAACCTCAAGATTGGGATGATTATGAGAAAGCACTTGATAAATTTGGTACTCGCGATTTTGTTACTCTTCTATTACTTCCCTTTAGCAACCACGGAGATGGTCCGGGTCGCGCTAGGAATTGGTGTTGGGATCATTCTATTACTTTGGGTGCTAAACGCCATTGGGTTCTGGACGATAATATCGCTGACTTTTATCGTCTACATAATAACCAAAGAATACGAATAGAGAGTTCTGCATTCTTTAGACCTATGGAAGATTTTGTTGATCGCTACACTAACGTAAAGATTGCAGGTCCACAATATAGATTCTTCTGCGCCTCTAATCAATCGTATCCTGCTTATGTAAAGAACACCCGAATCTATTCATGTCTGCTTATTGAGAATGATTGTAAACACAGATGGCGTGGTCGTTACAACGAAGATACTGATCTTAGTCTTCGAGTGATGAAAGATGGTGACTGTACGATCCAGTTCAATGCGTTCCTTCAAGGTAAAATGCCTACGCAAGCTTTGAAGGGTGGTAATACTGCTGAGTTTTATCATAAAGAAACTGGGCTAGATGAAAATGGTGTTGCTATTCAATCTGGTGAGCTTGTTAAATTCGAAGGTAAATACAATGCCGCAGGTACTGTAGCAAAGTCGCAGATGTTGGTTGACATGCACCCAGATGTAGCTACAATGGTATGGAGATATGATCGTTGGCATCACCATGTCAACTATGATTCTTTCAAGAAGAATACGCTAAGGAAAGTTGATGGTCTTGTAGTACCGAAGGGTATCAATAATTACGGAATGAAATTAATTAATAATTATGGAGGAAAGTAGAGTTATATGAATATACGAGACGCGACAAAGGCGATGCATGATAAGGTAGAGGAAACACCCTTTGCTATAAAACTGATGACCGGTAAATTGTCGAGGCAGGAATACTTCAATTATCTTAAAGTACAGCGACACATTTTCTCTGATATGGAATATCGTTGGAACTATGACATTTTGAATGGACTCGCTCGAACGACCAAGATAGATGCCGATATTGATGAAATGTTACGAGGTGACCAACCTCTCGAAAACAATGATTTTGATGCTACACTCATGCTTGAAATATGCGAATATAGCCACTTCATGGGCATATGCCGTGATCCAGTAAGTGATCCAGTAACAAAACTTTATACAAAAGACTATGAGATCGCGAACATATATCTAAACTATATGGGTTTAATGTTCGGTGGTGGTATTGCGGCGAAGCTAGGATACACCACTGAAGGTAACATTTATAACTTCGAGTGCCGAAATGAATTGATAAGATACATTCGTAGCTTAGACGTAAACGCTGATATTGTTAATGAAGCTTTTCAATACCATATAAACATTTTTGAGGCTTTGGATAACCAATGAGTGTACTCTGGAAAAAACTGCACGAATTTTCACATTCACTTGAGACCATCATTCATCACGGCTTAGGTGATTGTGACGAGTTTACAGTGACTTACGATAACACCGTTGTTGAGAATGGCATTCATAAAAATGTTATGTTTCAGAGCGAGAAGTTAGATTTAGGTCATATCTCTATTATTGATATGCGAGAGAAGCGCGGTATGTGGATGATGCACTTCGCATGTTTCGCTGACGGTGATTATCCTATGCCTATATTCGGCTTTGATATTATTTGTGGAAAGAACAAGGTTACTGGTTGTTTTCATGATGTATCACCTGTTGGAGTTAAGAGTCAAGCAGAACAGGATTTTCGCGAGAACGTGAAAGAGTATGTTCCTGAAAGGACTAGAGAGTTGCCTCCTTGGGCAAAAGAAATCTTCTCTGACAGTATGCTCGTTCAAGGTGTCACTAAGAATGAAGATGACATAGACAATCTAACAAGAATAGGATTAGCCAATCTAACGTCTTGGATAAGTGAGTTGTCAAGTAGAGATGAAATGCAAAATTGCATGACCTATCGAAATGCCTTATCGAAGTATTGTTATAATCAGCTTCAGAATACTAACTCAAAGAATGTAATGATATCATTAGGATTAGAAGAAAGTTATGTCGATAAATTTAAACGTGTCCAGTTCCCCTATTAAAAAAGCTCTATGGTATATCACAGGAATGGCTAGTCTAGTACTAGCCTATATCGGCTTTATCACTCCTGGTATTCCATTCTCTTGCTTCCTAGTATTCTCTGCATATTGCTTCAGTAAGTCTTCGAAGAAAATGCACGACTGGCTATACAATCACAAGTGGTTCGGTCCCTTTCTCACAAACTGGATGGAATATAAAATATTTCCCACACCCATGAAATACTCGATGGTCATTGTCATGTCTTCGAGCGTAATCATTCTCTGGTTCACTACTGAGAGTTTAAAAGCTGTACTCTGGAGTGGTGGTTTTATGTTTCTTGTCGCGTGTTGGGCATGGACATATCCAGGATCAAAAAAGGAATGGGACAAAAGAAATTCAAAAAAAGCTTGACAGTCTTTCTATGTGTTGTATAATAGTACTTCATTGATTAGAGAGATAAGATTATGAAACGACAACTAACTAACGCAGAAGCCGTTACTAAATTCCATAGTGCTAAGGAGATGGGTGACTTTAATACAGAACTGGCACTAGCGAATGATAACTCACGTATTGCGAAAAGAGAGTTAGACGAAATCATATGTCAGTTTCAGGATTCAGGCGTAGCTGATTGGTCCTATAGTATGCTTGAGTCAAAGCTCGAAACATTCCGTTACCGGACGCTCGATTATGCCACTGACATGCGCACACTTAAAGTTTTGGAAAAGAAACGTGACGAGATTTTATGGGGTCTTGGTCTTTAAAAGCTTGACATTATCTCCCAATGTGATACAATGGTTTCATAGAGATAATGATAAACGAATGAACCGAACATGGAGAAAGGAGATAGTAATATGAAAGAATTTACGGATAAAGAAATACTTGATTTTGCTAGGAAGAATCTAGTGTTTATAACGAATGATTTTGGAGAGATTCTACTGTCCAGAGTGCTATGTGATGTTGATGATGTTATTGGCAATGTTGGTATTGTTGACGGTGATGTTAATATTGTCAGCGGTAATGTTAATGGTAATGTTGGCGGTAGTGTTAGTAATGTTGACGGTAATGTTAATACTATTAACGGTGATGTTGATATTGTCAGCGGTAATGTTAGATTAATCAACGGTAATGTTGGTATTGTTGACGGTGATGTTGATATTGTCAGCGGTAATGTTAGATTCATCAACGGTAATGTTGGTATTGTTGACGGTGATGTTGATACTGTTAACGGTGATGTTAGTCTTGTCAGCGGTAATGTTGATATTGTTGACGGTGATGTTGACTGTAATGTTAATACTGATGACTTATGAAAGAGATATTCGACAGAGTAAAGACACACTTGCGCCAGCGGCAAGGTAAGTCAGTAGTAGAGGCTCATTTAAGGGAGCACAATCTTAATGCACTAAGAAAAGGGGATAAAAAACTGACAGCCTCATTCGTTGCAATTGATGATTGTAATGACTCACTTAATAAAAAATTTATGCCCGCATACGATATTAATAATAGTGACGGGTCGGCTACCTTAAATTGGATGAAGGCGGCTTTACTTCCGAAATGGCGAGAAACCTTTTTTAATAAAATTTTGCCTTGGAGAAAAAACCTAGAAAGGGAGAGTATGATGAATCATAAAGAGCGTAGCCATCTAATCAAACAAGTTATTGACGCGGCAAAGTCTCATGCAAAGTGTGAAAACCTACACCACAAAAAATCCCATCAGCATTTAGATGGATGGATCTGCCCGGCTGAGTCCGAGCTAGAAGCGGCTATTTATAAAGTGGGACTAATGTTACAGAAGGGAGAGCATTAATGGAAGATGACGATTACGGATTGGAGTAGACAATGAAAGAGGTATTTGACAGAGTAAAAACGCATTTATTAGCGCAAGGTGAGAGATCGCAACAACAGCCTAATGGGTTTGGGTTTCAGGGGGTTGTTTGTGCATACCACGGAGCAAACGGTCTAAAGTGTGCTGTAGGTTGTCTGATAACGGAAGAGGCTTACAGTAAATTGTTAGAGGGCGATCCAGTAGAGGTTGATCTAGTAAGGGCGGCACTGGTGGCTTCTGGTATTGTCGACGACTTTGACACTATTGACATGCTTCGCAGACTTCAACGCATACACGATTGTTTTCCTCCTACTGCTTGGGAAGGCGCACTAGATGACTTAGAAACTAAACTATTTAAACAGGGAGAGTGACCGATGAATAATAACGAGGAGCGTTTGGCGAGACTTACAGCAAAGCTTTGTGAAGGGCAACGTACCAATTCGATAGCGGCTGACAGGATAGAAGAGTTGGTGGCTAGGAATGCACAACTTGAAGATCTGGTTAGAGCGGTGGCACACATTGGTGTTGATTTTGGGCATGGAGAGTTTGATCTTAATGACTCGCACATAAGAAAGGCTAGAGAACTAATTGAACCGGGAGAGTGATAGATGAAAAATGACGGATTAAGTCTGTGGGTTAAGCGAATTGTCAAAGAAGAGGGATTTGCTTACTACTTCAGCCATGAAACTATTACGAAAATGGAAAACGGAGAGTTAGAGTTTGTCGATAATAAAGACCGGTTACTTGAGCCTGAATATATTGGGGCTGGTCTTCACGGCATGAATGGTGTGCTTCGTGTTAAAATTAAACAGGGAGAAAAGTGATGATACTAAAACTAAGCCCGAAAGATAGCCTTCATAAATTGATTTTGGAGGATGTTGAATCCTTTGCTCAAGAGGGTAACACACTTTTAGTAGTGTTTGAGGATGGTCGGGCACGAAACTATCCTTTAGTGCATCTGTGGTATTACGAAAGCATTACCAAGCTAAAGGAGATACAAAATGACTAAAAGAATAATTGACGGTATGAGTTCTCAAGAAATCGTGGACGGTATTTTTTCGATCAACGATGGGTACAAAATAGTAAAGATAGGGGATTATATACACCAAATATGCAAACCCGTGCCTAGTTGGCAAGATGATGCTAGTGCGGACAACCCTATTCTGTGTTGGGTTTCTGACAGCCCTCTTCCTAAATCGGACGGTAAAACATACCCCGGAGTCCCAGATTATGTAACGGGACTACGCGAAAGGGGTTACATGTCGGTTAATGGTTCTTATTGGAAACACGCCCGACCAATCTCGCCTGATGATATCGGGTTTACCAGAAGATATGGAGAAAGTGAAGTTCGACCGCCCAGTATCACAAAAGACGATATGAAGCTGAATGAATTAGAACTGTTAGCAGAAGATTTAGAGTGCGTACAAATGTGGCTAGATGATAAAAAAGCACCGAAAATAAATGCAGAGGGTAAAGAGTATAGCGTGGTTGGCAGAATGCAATGCTTGCTGAATTCAAAAAAAAGGAGAAAGTGATGGAAATTGATTTAATTGAACTGATTTTCATAATTACGCTCTATGTGCCTCTAGTGATGGTTGTTATGATGGTTGTTATGGAGCTGATTAATAGCCCTAAAAGGACTAAGGGGAAAAAATTTGATGATTGTCTAAGCAAGTCATTGGGGGCTAATATAAGCTATGGTTTCAGATTTGTTACTTACGAAAGTTTGTGCGGTAAAAATAGAGTCGATTTTCCACTAGATAAAGACCTATTACGCCATATGAATAAAGACTTTTTAGACTGTATGGAAACGATGCCCTGCTGTCCTTCAAAAGAATTTTCTCCACTTTATATAGAGTGGCAAGGAGAGAGATTTGTGTATGTGGGTTATTACGATGTGAATAATTTAGGTAGGGGTTCTGGAGATAAGGTAGTTGGAAGAAGGTATGGCAAACATTTTGGAGAGTATGGATATATGTCAGGAGAAAGTGATGAATAAGTCAGAAAAAGTTTTTACAGCTAATCCAGTTCTATCTACCGGAACAGCTCTAGCGATGATAATTTCTTGGAGTGCTAACAAGTCAATTCTTTGGGCAATGCTTCATGGGCTTTGCAGTTGGTTTTATGTTATTTATTATGCGATAGTACGATAACAACAGGAGAAAAGTAATGAATATTGTTTGGTTTTTTTGGCGTGCTGTTTCGGTTTGTATTTGTTTCGGTGGAATTTTCGATCATTTGGTTGGTCTCACCGACTATCCTCTCGTATGGATTTGTGGTTTGGTTTGCTGGGTGTACGTTGGTTCGTGCATTGAATCTTATGAAAGCAGGAAGAGGGGTTGGAAAAATTTGAATAGGTGGGAATGAATAATCTTTGTTTCTTACGTAGTTAATTAAAAGGAGAAAGTGATGGATAAATGCAAAAAATGCCCTGATGGAGAGATGGTGCTCAAAGTAGAAGATGAAGAATTTCAGTATAGGGGAAACCCTTTAGTGGTTCCGATTCCTTACCATGAGTGTAATTCTTGTGGCTTCGACATAGTTTCTTATGAGCTATCAGTACTGAGCGATGCACTAGTCCATCACGCCAAAAACAAGGAGAAGCAAGATGCTAAAAACTTTTGAAGATCATCAAAACAAACGAATACATGAAATTAGCAACGGCGAAGGCTTAGGCCCTGAATTTGTATATAACGGCATTGCGTGTCCGGACTGCGGCTCTGAACTGCTAGATGTATATCCGGATATTACGCTAATGAGTTCACCGCCACAGTACCGCATAGAATGTTCAGACTGTAGCTATAAAGGATACAGATTATGAACACTCAAAGCAGTTACTTACGCCTGCTATACATCTGGGGTTTACAAGGAGATACAAAATGACTAAAAGAATAATTGACAGTATGAGTTCTGACCAAATCATAACCGGATGGGATTCTTCGCAGAAGGATGTAGCGGAATATATAGAATCAATCTGCAAACCCGAGCCTAATTGGAGCGATGATGCTAGTGCGGACAACCCTATCTTGTGTTGGGTTTCTGAAATCCCTCTTCCCGAAGCGGACTGTACACTGCTCTCCAGAGTGGTGGATCGCGTATCTGGAATAGACGAAGAGGGTTACATGGTGGTTAGTGGGTTCCATTGGAAATACGCCCGCCCAATCTCGCCTGATGAATGTTGGAAACCTACTGAACAAGGAGAAAGTGATGAAGAATTTAAAGCCAGAAAAAAAGAAAATATAAAATTAAATGAAGAAGCTCAGGCTTTGCTGGCATTTTATCGAAAAGAGTTGAAGAAATTATCAGATGGAATGAGAAATGCTTGACATCTCTTGTGACCTTGATATAATAGTACTTCATTAATTAGAGAGCTTTATATTATGATTAGAATATTTCAAATTAAATTGACTTCCGCTGATGTTGACCTGATTAATCGAGAAGGTCATATGTCAAGTGAGAAGAATATCGCACGAATGAACATGCAAGTCGGCACGCCGCTCATTTCAGATATGCACAAATACTTTACTCCTTCTTATGATGTTAAAACAGATAGTCTTGAGCAAGCGTTTCGATTAACTAACTTGTGGGAAGACGAGTCTAAAGTTACTAGACTAAACGGAAGTAGCTACTCAACTAGTGTTGGCGATCTAGCTTATAACTTTGATACCGGATTGTTATATCGATGCGCTAACTTTGGGTGGCGAGAAATTGACGAGAAAGATGCCAGCTCGTTTCTTCTTCAGATGACTCCTAAGACTTCCAGTGAGCATAAACTCTTTAGTCCACTAGAGACTGCACCATAAAACGATCACTCACAACTAGCCTTCTTTCGAGAAGGCTTTTTTAATTCCACTTGACAAACGGTAGAAGACCTGCTATAATACAACCTGATCGACAATCTCGTAAATTGGTGAATTCCTAGGTGGTGCGTCGATCTTATTTAACTTAACTGGAGATGTGTGTGGTAAATTTAATTGCGCTAAGTAAACCGAGCGCGTATAGTGAATGCAGAACAGCCGAAGAATTAGTAGCGTATACTGCGCGAGTAAGTAATCCGGCTAATCAAAATAACACTGGGACAGCAAGCAAGCTCCTCTCGTATCTCATTAGAGAAAATCATTGGTCGCCTCTAGAGATGGTTCATATGACAATGGAAATTAAAACGACTAGAGATATTAGTCGCCAGATTTTACGTCATCGATCCTTCTCGTTTCAAGAGTTTAGTCAACGATATGCGGTGAGTGAGAATATAGACGTAGTTAGGGAAACACGATTACAAGATAAATCGAATCGTCAAAACTCTATAGAGACGGATGATAAACATGTACATCATGAATGGCTTGACGCGCAGGCTAAAGTTAGAACACTAGCAAAAGAGCAGTATCATAGGGCTCTTGATCTAGGTGTCGCGAAAGAGCAAGCGAGGTCATTGTTACCCGAAGGTCTTACCGAGACTACGCTATATATGTCGGGTAGTCTAAGATCGTGGGTACACTATTGCGATCTTAGAATGTCAAACGGTACACAGAAAGAACATATGGAAATCGCTAAGTCCTGTTGGGAAATTATAGGACAGCACTTTCCTAGTGTAATTAATTCAATTGAAGATAAGGAATAAAGAAATGAGTATAGGAATATGGACGAGCCTAAGTAAGTTAATAGGAGAAGTGGTATCAGTCGTAACAGTTTCTGGTGAGTATGTTGGCGTTTTTGACGGTGAAGGCAAAGATGGCGAGATCGTCGTTGAAAATCCTCGAATGTTAATCGCAACTGAAGACGGTGTAGGATTTGCGAGAGGTATATGTATGACTGGTATGGCTGATGCGAAGATGGTACGGTTTAAAGACTATGTTTTTCTTACAGCCACTAATGATGATTTCGCAAAATCCTACAGAGAAGCGACCTCATTGATACAACGAGTGTGAATAGCAAAAAAGCCAAGCTCTTCCGTAAAGTAGGAAAGGTTGACAAAAGGTCTAAGAAACTGTACAATACTTTAGATCACAAAGAGCGTGAAGTTCTCGGCGAAATATATGCTATTCTAAAAACTAAACAAAAGGTGAAATAAGATGAACGTGTTCTACTTAGATAAAGACCCAGTAGTATGTGCTGAAATGCATAACGACAAGCACGTGGTAAAGATGCTTGTAGAATACGCGCAACTTATGTCGACGGCTCATAGAATTATTGACGGCGAACACTGGGAGGGAAGAACTACAAACGGTCGCAGAATCGCAAGGTTCTTCCACCCAGACTCCGCTATGCAACATACTCTATATAAGGCTACTCACATGAATCATCCATCTGCGGTGTGGCTCCGAGAATCAGCGCAGAATTATACGTGGTTGTACGATATGTGGACAGCATTACATCATGAGTTTGAACACAGATATGGCAAGTCTCACCTTTCATTCACTAAGCTAGAGTACTACTTGATATCCCCTCCCGAGGGTTTAACTGGTGCATCCGGCTTTACAGATCCACCTCCTGCTATGGGTCAATTCCCTGATTGTATCGTTCCAGGCGATTCAATAAACTCTTATCGTAACTACTATAAAGTAGCTAAGAAGAGTTTTGCAGTGTGGACAAAACGCGACACACCCTATTGGTGGAAATAATGGCAACAAAAAATGACGTAACTGGAGATAGTATCCAGAGTAAAAAAAGCAGTAAGAACTATCGTGATAATTTTGAAAACATATGGAAGAAACCCGATGAATCGCCAGTACCAGAGAGCGAGGATACGGATACAGATAATGAAACATATCGAAGAGGATATGATTGATGGCTAAAAAAGTAACAGCTAAAAGGGTTAAACGTGCCAAGTTTGTACCTAAACCCAAGAAGACGTTGATACCTCAACCCAATTGGAGTAAACTTGAAAAGGCTACGACCGAAGATCAGCGTATGCAAGCTTGGTTAGATTGTGATATGTTCGTGCATTGTGAAGTGACGGATAAAGAATATCTTCACTCTATGAAGAAGTGGCTTAGAAAAGAAAGTGGTTGGGGTGTAAATGACGAGGTGCTTTTAATACCAGATACGTTCTTAGTAGCTTGCGCAAAGCATGGTTGGAAAGCGATACGTCTGGGCTACATGCCGGTTGCAGTTCGAACGTCTTTATATAAGGTACTCATGCCGTTACTGAAAAATGCGCAGGCACTTAAAGATAAGGTCACGGGCGATCCATTGATTCACCCCACCGTATCTGATAAAGATGAAGATCATGCGCTATATCTGCCCAAAGTGAAAGAGTGGATTGTTTCGATTAAGCAATACCTCAAAGCGAGTAAGCATTACGAAGAATCGTCCGATGCGAAGTTAAGAATGCAATACCAAACTGCAACGACCTATCTGTATAATCTATCTGCTTATATGCGAACAGGCGTGTGGCTAGATTCGCATTACGGTGAGAAGCGAGAGTATAAGCAAGTATCTGTTTGCGTAGCTCCTTCATATCGCCCAGACGGTACTATGAATAGAACGATAGGTGTCCACTATCCTGATGTTGGGGCTGTATGGACACGAGAAATGGAGTATCCGAATGAAGCTTGATGGAATGATGATGACGAAGAGTAGGTTCACTAAGATGGTCGAAGACTGGGTGCGTGAAAAGCGAATGCCCTACATGGATGCAGTCTGCGCTATATGTGAACAACACAAGATGGAGATCGAAGATGTTAAGAAGTACATATCTCCTGTTATAAAGAATAAGATAGAAGCTGAAGCAATGAGCCTAAACTATCTTCCTCGCCAAAACACTTTACCAATTTAGCTATATACTAATGCGTAATAAAATGATTGACTTTGGTTGATCATTATGTTACAATACTCGAAGTACCATAAACTGAAATACACTGTTAATAATAGGAACAAGAAATATGTCTTTTGCAAATTTAAAACGTAACCGCAATTCAATCGCAGACCTCGTATCTGCGGGCGACACAAACACTGAAAAGAAAAACTATGGCGATGATCGTCAATGGAAAGCGACGGTCGATAAAGCTGGTAATGGCTATGCCGTTCTCCGTTTCTTGCCTGCACCAGAAGGTAATGAGACTCCATGGGCTAGATATTGGGACCATGGCTTTAAAGGACCTACCGGTCAATGGATGATCGAACGATCATTGACTAGTATCGGGCAACCATGTCCAATATCAGAAGCAAATAGTGCGCTCTGGAATTCGGGCAACGAAGATGATAAAGCTATCGTGCGTGATCGTAAGCGTAGGCTTCATTATGTATCGAATGTATTGGTCGTAAGTGATCCGAGCAATCCTTCTAATGAAGGTAAAGTAATGCTCTATACTTTCGGTAAGAAGATTCATGATAAGATCATGGATGTTATGCAACCTCAGTTTCAAGATGAAGCTCCACTTAACCCATATGATATGTGGGAAGGCGCAGACTTCAAATTGAAAATCAGAAATTGGGAGGGTTATCGCAACTATGATAAGTCAGAGTTCGCCAGTCAATCAGCCTTATTAGGTGGTGATGACGAGAAGCTTGAAGCATTGTATGCCAAGACATATGATTTACATGAGTACACAGATCCTGCTAATTACAAAACTTACGCAGAATTATCTGCTCGTCTAGCTCTTGTATTGGGTCAATCTAGTCCTCAAACTCTGGCTCATTCTGCATCACTTGATGCTCAATCTCCTGCTCCTGCTCCTGCAAGCGCACCTCAACCCAGCATCCCAGCCGCTGATGCCGCAGTTCCATCATCCGCAGCCTCTGATGATGATGATACTATGGCATACTTCAGTTCTCTAGCGGCTGAAGACTAAACTAATCGGGGTTGGCATTCGTCAACCCCTTTTTTAATTTGAAGGACTTATATTATGGATTACTCAACAATTCTCCAACTTTATTCACCATCGATTTTAGAATATTTCTTTCTAGGAATTATATTATTAAGTTTCATTCTATATCTTTATAATCCTAAGGAACATTGGGCGATAGAGATGCAGAAGCGATTCGAATACCAGAACATGCCCGTATTAATACCAGTCCCTATCATAACTAAAGATATGGGATTCTGGAGTGCAATAAGAACTTGGCTATTCACTCGAAGAACCTTTGAGCTAGGTGAAGATTTTAATTTTTCATTAAGAAGATATGGCACAGATTTTATTATACCAAAAGGATTTCGTACAGACTGCGCCTCTATACCTAGATTTCTTGGCGCATTCTTATCTCCGACTGGTCTTCTTTTGATTCCAGGAATCGTTCACGATTATTGCTATCGAACAGGATTCTATCCACCCGCACCGGGTAGTAAGTTTTTCTATGTAGCCGCTATTTCGCGAAAGGAATCAGATATTTGGTTTCGTGAAATCGCTACTTCGGTCAACGGTTTTGTTGTATTGAACCATATCGCGTATGTAGCACTAAGACTAACCGGATGGTGGGGATGGAAAGGGAGTGCTAGTGAAGCTTGTAAAATTCTCCAAACAAAATGGTGGCTTAAACCAGGCTTTATCCTTTGGATTCTTGCCGCAGTCGTGTTGACCCTTTACTCTTGTAACGTACCCAGGTACGATATAATATATACATATTGACAGAGGATGCAATAAATGTTTGAATATAGATGTAAAGTAGTGAGAGTCATTGACGGAGATACAGTGGTTGTAGATATCGACTTAGGTTTCGGTATCGAAATGAGGAATCAGACCATAAGATTGCGTGGTGTAGATACTCCGGAAGTTCGTACACGAGATGACATAGAAAAGATGTACGGTAATATAGCCAAAGACTATGTGGAACATATGCTACTTTCGCAAGAAGAAACAGACGGGTATGTTGTTTTGAAATCATATTCGTTTTCAGGAAAGTACGGTAGAACGCTCGGTGATTTTATAGTAGGAGGATCTTCACTCGCTTCGATGATAATAGAAGAGCATGTTGGTGTAGAATACATCATCACGGAATCAAAAGAAGATCGAGCAAAAAAGCATGTTCTCAATAGAACCTTAATAAGTGAAGAGATGACAGAGGGCTACATTTAAATGGCTAAACACATCGAAGATAAAACGCATAGCGGAAATGAACTAAGAACCATATGTGAAATGCATCGTGAGTTATACGATATAGTGTATGGGGTTGATGGTATGGAAGAAGCTTGTAGAATTCTTCAAGAAGCTTACACCGCGGCTAAGAAGATGGACGCAAAGCTTCGCCAATATGCGGGTGACTATGATAACGAATGGTGGGAGCTTGAACGTGAGATAGTCATATCAGAAAAGATACAAAGCAGAACAGCCCGATCAATAGAACGGAAAGAAATAAAAAAACGAGAGATGTAATTGATCTCTAGTGTGCTCCACACGATGGGAAGCGAGATAATTACTCGTAGGAGACGAGCTATCAATAGACTAGCCGTTATGGTAAAGCGTCACACGATTATGAATGGCTGAAGCCGCTAGTAATCGTTCCACTAAATTTTTAATTTACCAAGAGTAAGCGTTTGATCGTGTTCCGTTGTTTGTTGTAGGACTAGTCATAACAAACGGGCTACTAGTATTAGAAACATTGTTTTGTGTAGTAGTCGGTGCTGATACTTGAGTTGTCTGTACAATGGTCACATTAGCGTCACCAGACGCACTGGATGTCTGTCTCCCGATCTCTTCGCTAACACTCTGTCGAGACTCGTCACCTTTTATCATTTCCGCAGTAACAGTTTTTGTTACAAACTCAACGCGCTCTTGCGCGTCTGTACGTTGTTCAGCTTTCCATCTAGAAAGATCACCATACTTCTCACTTTCGTTTACGCCAGTAATCGAAGCCATATCAGCCATAGTACTAGCAGAAAAGGTGGGCTGAGGTATGGGTGGCTTTTCACCCTTACCAGAGTTGTCGTTGAATCCATTATCGAATTCGCGCATGAATGCTTCTATCGGAGAATCGCCTTTAGTGAAGATAGCTTTAATTGCGGCTGTCGCACCTCTACCTACACCTTCGACGAAATTCAAGATAGTGTCAACAATACTACCGAAGCTGTCTGCCATTGAAAACCCGTCGAGTAGTTTAGAGAAATTATCAAAGCCTAGTTTACTAGACAACCAAGAGATTCCATCTTTGAGTAGATCAAGAGGTAGGGTTACTAGGCTACCGATTCCTTTAAGAACACCTTTCGCAACGGCTGTAAACTTAGCGAACAGATCAGAGCCATCACCTAGACTAGACAACTCTTCGAATATTGCCATTCCGGTTTCTATTGCTAATGTGATAGGCAAGAATGCTCTACCAATAATTCTGAAGAAACCAAATACCTTAGAGAACGAAGCTCCGAACTTTGATATGAATCTCGTAACAGGCTCAAAGAAGCTTGTAATCTTTGCGAATGTTTTACCTATAACGCCCTTTGTGCCTATAAATGAATTCAATCTACCGAAGAAGTCTGTCATAGGTTTGAAGGACGATCCAATCTTTGTGAGTATTGCTCCCACCTTTCCGTTTGCGCTAAAGATAGCTTTAAAGCTATTTGACCATTTTGTTAGTCTAGCTCCGACATCGAAATTCATCTTCTTCAGAATAGCATTCAAGGTGTCGCCTAGCCCCAAAGTGAAGCCTGCTATGGAGCCTGCTATTCCTGCTACTAAAGCCGCGAATCCAAAGTTTAGACCTTCGGTATTCTTAACAGTAGGCACTTCAGGTTGGACGCTCGAATCATCTTTACCAGAAATACGCTCACGCATATTCTCAGCCTCGTCCATCTTGTTACTAGCCCAGAGAGTGATAAAGTTGTCGATGTTGCGATCAAGCCTAGTGAGAACGTCATTATTCGCACGTTGCTCCATGACAACATCATTTAGAGTCTTACCTTTAGCTTTCTTAGCCACTGTTTTCTTGCTCCTTTCGTTGGGCTTCTTCTTCTTCTAGAGCTTGCATTAACATGATCATATGTACCTCTCTCTCCCATGGCATCATTTCATCTAACTCTGTTAAAGAGTATTTATGATACCTAAGTAGCATAAAGTTCGATTTAAAATAATTTGTAAGGGACTCATGAGAGAGGCATACTAAAAAAACGACTGCATGCCCTCAAGTTTTAATTTATTCGCATGCCCGCAATCCGAACACTCAAACTCTATAGTGTGCTTAACTGCTGGCATATTCTCAAGATAATCGGATAGCTTTGAGAACTGGCTTTGAGTCATTGAGTCGATGAATGCTCCCATACTCTCTTCGCTCTCCTCACTAGCATTTATTCTATTTTCGCCATTATCTGTTATTATGGTCTTAATACATTTACCTAGTACACTGAATCCCTGCGTTCTACTATCACCGTCGAAGTCAAGCATCGTGTAATTAGGGTAATCCATCTCCACGCTAATATCGTCAGTAAGTTCTATGATCGATGACGAAGCGGTCTTCTCACATTTAATTGAGCTAATATCAATACTATTCTTGTTAGGAGTCTTACACTCAGAACAATCTAGTTTTACGTCTATCTTATCTCCTACAGACTTAGATCGAATTTGCAAGAACATATATTCGATGTCAAATGTTTTGAGATCATCGTTTTTTATATTACCGTCGATACAAGCAATAACGGTATCTACAACCGCAGACATTATTTGTCCAGGGTCTTGCTGTTCTGATGCCATTAACAATATCTTTTCTTCTTTAACTAAGTAAGGTCTATACTTGACTTTCTTGCCTGTAGATGGTATAGTTAGTGTATATTTTGGAACACTATTTAACTGTGGTAATGCCATGATTTATTCTCAGTTGTTATATTGAATTATATAGTGAGTTTGTTAACTTATTTAGTATGCCCGTAGTAGCCGCTCCAGTAGCTGTAATTCCTACCTTACCCTTATCTTTGTTCTGGAGTACTTCGCCCTGCCAAGACTTGTATGTAAACTCTACAGTGAATTGACTTATCTCATTAGAAGCACCGTCCGAAAATGTTTCGTATGATACAGACTTAGGATATGCACGATCTAATAGCCAATGGTAGTTAGCAAAGCCCGAAGTACCTGCGTCAATATCTAAGTCGAGATTTATATTGATTGGTCCTAATCTTACGTCTTTACTCTTGTTGAGAATAGGTATGCTGAATCCTTTCTCTAATTGATAGATGTGTAAAGGAAAGCAGTAGTTGTCGGCATACTCAGAAACATACCTACCTTCTAGATCGTCAGTACGAACGATAATGCTATCCATCCAACCTTCGAAATATCGTCGGGTACTCTGATCATTCATTACACGAAAGGTCATAGAGACTTCAGGATTCTGAAACCCGTACGCGACTTGCTGTTGATCAACACCCATATCACGAGCCGCAGTAAGAATTTGCCTCGAAGGTAATGTCACACTCGTACAGAGAAACGACATGTTCCTAGGAGAATCAGCTCCTTGAATCGCAGGCAATTGAACATGATATAAATTCGTCTTTGCGGCTCCACGTTTTGAACCTACAAGACTTTTAAATTCATCTATGCTACTTGGTCTAAACATTAGATCATGCTCCTCGAATCTTTATAAACAGCACCTTTATTACCCTGAAATTGTTGAGTCGGTAAAAATGTCGCTATTTCCCATTCTGGTGGTGGTACGTATGCCATCTGCCCTTCAATTTGAGAAGTCAGATAATGCTTTAAACACGGCTTGAACCATTTAAACTTTGAACTAGCAGTAAGAAATTTGTATGAGGCTTGAAACTTAGTAGTTTCATCCCACGCTTTATTGTTTGTAACTTTCATTAGTTCGTCCAGTAACTTGGCACGAAGTGGTATAGGCAAGTAGTGAAGATTCAGCCCTAGAAACCCACCCTTTGCAGGACCAACAATGATCACTAAAGGAAATGCGTCCCAGTACGGAAGCGTATCTCGGTGCTTGGCATCGTAGAAGTACATGTACATATCACCAATGCCTTTGCTACTACGAGCGCCACGCGTACTGCGTAACTCTAGCTCTTGTTCTCGCATAAGAGCGCGACGATTAATGCCTCGCATTTTTTGCACTTTCTTTCTAAACCATGCAGTCGCCTCTTTACTACGTGGCGTTATGCCCGCACGAAACGCTTCTTGTTCTACTTTTTTAAAGATTTCACTCATACGTTTATTTAGTCTTTTTCTTAGTGGATTTTAATTTCTTTAGTGGTTTTAGTTTCTTCAGTGGCTTAGGCATTATTCCTTTCGCAGTCAACTCAACCTCTGTCCATATTTCAAACGACCAACCGTTATCTTTTGCGAAGTTAGAGGCGGCTTTCCATTTATTCTGATTTTTAACATACGTCAATCCCTCGTTTAAATATCGTCGGGTGCGCTTATCACCTTTTGGTGGCATCGTCTCTTTCTTCGGCTTGATCTCAATAAGAACAGTTCGACGATCAGCATATGTCACTTTCAAGTCCATGAAGTATCGATGATATCGTTTATCGATGTCATAGTAATAGGGTATCACAACCTCTTCGCTTGACCATCCTATAACATTAGGGTCATCGTCGCACCATGTAAAGGCGTATTTCTCCCACATTGATCGATACACCACTTTAGAATAGTCACCCTTATACTTGGATGGGTTTTTAACTTTATATCTGCCAGAATAAGCCACTAGTTCCCTTATAAATAAAGATTATTAGAAACTATATTTAGTAAGGTTTAAAAATATGAATCCTAGTCAAATTAAGAAAGCGGAGCAGGATGCGCGTAACACAGCACAGTCTATAAGTCAAGACGCGACCAATGTTATTTTTGACAAAAAGATGGAGGGACTTGATGGTACTGAATCGACTCGTTCTGAAGTCTCGGCTCTTAATGCTAAAACTCGTGAATTCAGATATCCTCTGTCTATGCCTATGTCGGGTAAAGGCTACCCCGGAACAATTACATTTACTGCATACAAGATTGATGGTAAACTTGACCTTGGTGCATCTCTAGGATCAGCATTCGATAGAGCTACGAAATTCTTATCAGGTACTGATACAGACATTAGTGAGGCTGAAATAGATGCAAGAGCAACCGAAAGCGCGTTGGTCCTTGCAGAACAGAAAGCTAATGCAGGTAAAAAGAATCGATCAACTACGTCTTATGAGAATACTTCTCGAGGTGAACCAGTAGGTAAAGTGGTGATGCCCCTCCAAAGAGACTTACGCTTTTCTGACAATGTTACATACGATTCACCACCTCTTGGAGCATTAGGTGCTGGTCTCGAAGCGATGGGTGGTGGTAGAAATCCATTCGCCGGAGCTACTAACGGTGACGGAACATTCACAACTACTGCGGCTGCCTTAGCCGCGCAAGCTGTAGCAAAAGCTTCGGGTGCTGGTATTGGTGCTATAGTCGGTAAGTTAGCAGGAAGCGCATTAGGTGGTGCTGTCATAGGATCTGGAGCGACCGAAGGATTAGGTGATGCTGTTCGAAGTTCGACACGTATATCCTCCGCACCTAATCACAGAACATTATTCAAAGAAGTTCAGCTTCGACAATTCTCTTTCACATTTAAGATGATAGCAAATAGCGAACGAGAAGCGTTTGAGATAAAGCAGATCATAAAGTTCTTTAGGCAAGAGTTGTATCCTGAAAAGATCACAGTAGGTGACGAGAACATACCTATTGCATACAAGTTTCCTAATGTATTTGAACTTCAGGTGAAGAATCAAACAGGTGGTAATCCCGCTTCAAAAATTCAGCGGTGCTATCTTAAAGATGTGCAAACATCATATAACTCAACGGGTAACGGTCTACATACAGACGGATCGTTTGTAGAATGTGATTTAACGATTAACTTCCAAGAGATATCAGCACTCGATAAAAACATGATAAGGGACAGAGGATACTAATGTCAAATTATTTCGAAAACTTTCCGAGACAACTCTATAAGTTCGGTGATGCGGAAGATCCTGTTTACTTTCAAAAGTTAGCCCAATACGTCGATCTAGTCGATAGGGTTGGCGATGATGCAAGTACATATATTGAATATGAGATACTAGATTTTGATAGACCGGATACCCTAGCACATAAGCTATATGGCACCAGCGAGTATGAGTGGACATTCTTTTCGATGAACCCCCGACTTCGCGAGTCTGGCTGGCCCATGACTCTTCAAGATGTCAGTGACTATGCGATCAAGAAAGCGTATCCAAATTATGTTTGTCAACTAGGTATTTCTATACCAACAGCCATCGTAGGCGACTCTGCTGAACTTGGATATGCAGATAGTGCTACAGCAAGAGTTGATGTGTTAGCAAAACATATCGCTATCGCATTTCCTGTCGGGCAGACTGTTACTATTGGTAATTTCTACGGTGAAGTACTCGACCTCAATATACAAAATGCTGAAGTGACTATTGGTAATGTCAAAGATAGTGCGAGAAGTACTACGTTCGCTACGGGTGATTCTGTAGCAGGTCAAGCCGCTTATTTAGCTCCTACTACTATAACATACGGAACGGCTGATAGCGCAACAATCGCAGTCAATTATCCTATCGTTTATCAAGACACGATTCCTACTGTCGACTCCGCTATCTCTTTGAATGAAATGCTTTCGGTAAGTACAAAGTATGAATATGAAGGAACACACCATTTCACGGATTCTGTTGGTGAAGTTGTGGACTATCTATTCTTCGATGGAACGATAACTGCGGTATCGAACATCGATTGGTTGATTGCAGAGAATGACAAGACAAAAAGAATACGCGTGATCAAGAACCAATTCATTGATAAGATTGTCGGTGAACATAAACGCCTTACTGCGAGATAATTAATGCCTTCGACTCAATCACAATTTAGTATACTAGAAGCCTCGATAATATCTACGTCCACATATGATGACGAAAGTGTTGTTGATGTAAAAAGTAATGTTCTTGAATTACAATTCTTCGAGCATATTGGTAAACCTTTTGTCGATGCTAAGATAGTGCTTATCGATGATATGGGTTTAAAAGATGCGCTAGGAATTCAAGGCACAGAGAAGTTTCGAATCGTTATTGGTGATCCATCGGGTCTCGAAGAACCTTCGATTGTCAAGTATTTTTACATATCAAATATTACACAGACAAAGAAGCTCAATGATCGAAGCGAAATGTTAGCGATTGATCTAGTAGAGGAGCAAGTGTTCGTTGACGCGGTAAAGCAGTTTAGTAGGTCTTACACCTCAACACTCGAAGATATGATCACTAGTATTTGTGAACGTGATCTAGGAAAGACTGTAGATAAAGAAGATTTCGAAGGTAGCGTACAGGGCGTTAGAAAAGTCATTATACCTTTCATGAGCCCTTTGAGCGCAATTCAGTGGCTGAAGAATCGGGCTACGAGCAAAATTGGTGCACCCATCTATCTGTACTCAAGTCTATATCAAGACGAATTGAAGATGGCTAACTTAGACAAACTATTGCAAGCTGATGTAATCAATGATAAACTGCCCCTTAGATTTTCGAAGGCTGTTCAAGGAACAGACGATCCTCTTAGACCTTATTTTGAAGTTTTAGAGTTAAACGAGATCGGGGGTGATAACGCACTAGAACTTTACGAAGATGGTGCGATCGGTTCTTTCTACTCAAACCTCGATGCGGGTACAGGAAACTCAGTTGACAACCACATAACGATTCGTGATATCATTGACGAGTTCTATACGAACGACCTAATCTCTGCTGATACAATTCAATCGATATATGACGATGCTTTGCTGATTGGAGGCAAGCTGTCAGATACGTACAACTCTTTACATATTCACCAAGTGACTTCGAGCGGAACTTACAACCAATTCCTCAGTTATCACGACGAATCGACTCTTCTTGACGATAAAAATAATATAATCGAATCGAGATTAAAGGTTAAAAATAAAATCATTCGTGCTATAATGAAAAAGAATATGATTGATATTGGCATAGATGGAAGTATGCTTATTCGAGGTGAAGTTACTGTCGGTAATAAACTCCGCGTGTTATTCTTAAAATCTGATGCTAACGGAGACGAGAAGGATTTGAGCGAACAGGTAGACATGAGCAAGTCTGGTGATTATTTTATTGTTGCGATAAATAATAAAATGTCAAGCGAGAGTCATGTAGCACAATTAAGGCTGTCTAAACTAGGTGACCTACCGGATAACTTCACACTATGAATATTCTAACTCCTATTCAAAAAGAATTTTACGGTGATGACCTTCGTTGGTTCTTGGGCACATGTATCAATGCACACCCACCTGCAGGACTAGAGGGACGCGTAAAAGTTCGAATCAACGGAGTTCATAGCGCAAGTACCGCTGATATTCCGGAGAGGGATTTACCTTGGGCTCAAGTTCTATTGCCAACTACTGAAGGTGGTTCTTCAGGTATTGGTCGTATTCCTCAGATAGTACAAGGCTCGTTCGTCTTTGGTATGTTCATGGACGGAGTATCTTCGCAATTGCCCTTAGTACTAGGAACATTACCTAGAATAGAATTACCTTCTTCTGTACAGACTGATCGACGTACTTCAAACGAGAGTGCAACGGACTATACAAAACGCAGATTACAGAATGTTACTACTCAAAAATTCAAAGATGATGGTGTACGAAACGCCTCTGTTGGATTACGTAGACAACAATCGATGAAGTTCTTTATTGATAATGGATATGATTTAATTCAAGCCTCAGCTATTACAGGTGCGCTTCAGGCTGAATCGCGATTCATTTTATACGACGAGCAGTGGTATGATTCACTAACTACTCCTAAACTTGGCATTGCTAACTGGAGAAAAGTAGCTACGCTTGGTAGTCGATATATTAATCTATTGAATTTTGCTTCTCAATTCTCACCCAACGCTGACTGGAAATTATTCTCTATTCAGTTGCAGTTCGTGTTGTATGAATTGAGGAACGATTTCAATCAAGTCAATAGTCGTTTAATAGCAACCACTAATGTCAAAGATGCGAGTGAAGTTGTCAATAGATACTATCTCAAGAACACAAATGAAAGCTACAAGTTGGCTCAACAAGCCTACGAAGAGGTCTTATCATAATGAGCAATGACGTATTAAAGAGTGAAGTCGAAGCAAGTTTTAAATCAATCGACGAAACTCCTATTATCGAAAACTCTAAAAGAGCGATTGAAAGCCAAAAGAATACTGCTGAAACAATAGCGGGTTCTATCGCAGGTCAAGTAGAAGGTGGCATTCAATCCATCACCTCTAAAATAGACGAATATAGCGATAAAGTAAACACTGTATCTACAGAAGGATTACTCGACGATGGACTTCAAAGTCTCAAGGGTATGGGTACCGATGCAGTCAATACAGCAATATCAGGCTTTTTAGGTTCAAGCGGATCTTCTGTTAAAGTTGTATTTACTGATCCAGATTCTAACGGTATGGTATACCCACTATCATCATCGCTCGAAGCGTCCGGTGGTGCGAGTGCTACGGTATCAGCGATACTTCAGTTGATCACAGGACTAGGAGTAGGACCAGGCAGTCTTCAGAAAGTAGTTGCTGATGCAAGCCCCGCTGGTCTAATCAGCGCAACAAAATCCATTACTGGTAAATTAGGTGCGTTCGATGGAGCTGAAGCTATCGCTTCGCTCACAGAAAATGCTATCAACTCAGTCAAGATCGATTTAGAAAATGCCACAACGGGCAGTCTGGCTAACATCAAAGATAATAGCGGTAATGTTCTTAATACACTTAATAAGACAATAACGAATATTCCTTCGACTTGGGATTCTGACGGCATTGTCACTTCAGTAACATCTATTACGGGTGTCGCTAAAAATAACGATAGTGCATTCAATCTGTCTATGACTGATCTTGATAATTCTATTGTCGACCTTAGAAGTGCAGTGACTAAGAGCCAAGACATCTCAGCTAATTCCGCAGGACAAGTTTCTGATCTAACTAATCTATCAGGTGGCAAAGACGGCACGTCCGTAAAGTCTGATCTTGATAATGGTGCGAATTACTATAGAGCTAATTTCTCAAAGAGTGGCGACGAGTATAGAAGTGTTGTTAAAAGAAGAGTGGCTAAAGATTCTAAGAGAGGAATTATACAAGGTATTAGTCAAGACTCTCTCAGCGACATTAGGAGTCGTTTCACAGCATTCAATTCACCCTTCACGCTGTCTGATGTTGTTATCAACGAAGTAATCAATTTATCGCAAGGAGATGTCGCTGATTTTTCGCAAGCAGTTAAACTCCTACATGATCAAACTGGTAAAGAGTATGATGTTGTTAAATCATTCTTACAAACAATCGATACGACAATCCATGCGGCAACAAGACCCGTATTATCTGATATAGTCTTTGCAGAGCCTTATGTTATTGGTTCATATCAAAAGAATTGGAATAAAGGCGCAGGCGATCCAGTCTTTCCGTACATATCTTCGCTCGAAGAATTACGGGCTGAAATCAAGAATATACAGCGAGAAGTTACTGAAGTTGTTGTGCATTGGACCGAGACCCATACAGATAAGAATATAGGTTCTGAAGAAGTCAATAAATATCATTTAGCCGCTGGGTTAGATGGAATTGGCTATCACTACATTATTCGTCGCGATGGTTCTCTTCAGAGAGGTCGACCCATTAATATACAAGGTCAACACTCACCAAAGAACTTTCACGATCTCCGTAGTTTATCGATAGCGTTTGTTGGTGGAATTAACGTACCGAGCGGTACACCCAATAGTGAAAACTTCTTGTCTGCGCAGTCGTTGACCCGTAGTCAGTTTAACACATTCGATCATGTCTGTCGAGCAATATATAATGCTATTCCTGGTATTCAAATTGTAGGTCATATCGATATAGATGATGATGAATTAGATCCAGGCTTTGATGTTATATCCTACGCACAATCGAACTTTGGATTAAAGAGTGAGTTCAAGACTCCGCTCAAGCAACAACCCTTTACAGCTAAAGAGTTATTAACAAATGACGAATAAAGTAGATAATTTAGACGCCCGAGAAAAAAAACTAGGTGTTGGTCAAGAAGATACCGTCGGTGTGCCAAAAGATGGATTCAGTGATCCGTCAGGCGAATTTCCTAAGCGAGAATATTTCTTTAGCTCAAGTGTAAACAAAGCCGCTAAAGGCGAGAAAGTTAATAATCTTGATATTGGTGGTGGTGATCTAGGTGTATCGATTGATATGCCTAGCCAAAAGCCTTCGATGTATCCTCACAACGATACTAACGAAACTCCTTCGGGTCATGTTATCGAGTATGACGATACGCCCGGGGGTGAAAGAATATTATTAAAGCACAGAACAGGCGCTGGTGTAGAAATGAGGGCTGACGGCACAGTAGTTGTCGTGTCTAAAAATAAAAGAATTGAAGTGACAGGCGGTGATCATACCGCAATTATTGAAGGGGATGGGGATCTTGTTTATAAAGGTAGTCTTAATTTACGTGTTAGTGGTGATTATAATGTCGACGTGGGTGGCGATTATAAAGTCACTGTCGCTGGTGACACCAAAGAAAGTATAAAAGGTCGGCACAATAAAACAGTCGGTAAAGATCAGAACTATACGATACGAGGTTCGAGAGGAGCACAAGTGGTAGGTATGAACACCGAAACACTATTAGGCTCTACTAATGTATTAGTTAAAGGTGACCAGAAAAATTATGTTGAAGGTGATATTGAGATGTTATCGTCTAACAATATTACACAAACTGCTGTCAACGAGTGGGTCGTCGCGTCGAGCGTGGCAGGTATTAGCGCAAGACATATTAGCGTTATCGGTCATAAAGGAACAATAGGTGGTTCAACAATTGACTATTACGGCAAGACGTATGGTGGTATGCCAGGAGGTCTAACTAATCTTGCGACATTCTACGGAACATTGGTCGGTAAAGCTACAGAAGCGAATCATGCAGATTATGCTATTAAATCATCTATCGCAGAATATGCAAGTGGTGCGGCTAAGGCGTTAGTAGCCGCTAAAGAAAAGCCAACTACAATTTCATCCCCTAATCCAATACCTGGAATTATGACGTATCTTCCTTTAGCACCCACAGCACCTTTACCAAACCCCGCTATAGTAGAGATGCAGTTATCGACAAGCAACTACGGAATCAGAAATGTTGAGGTCGACCCTTTACTTAAAGAAAAGATAAGTAAGTCGGATGACTACAAAGAATTGTTTAATGAAGATCCTTCGATTCATGAGATAAGATCGAAGCTAAGAGATACAGCGCATTTTAACAATAATGCATTTACGAGCTTTCTTGTAAGTGAAAATAAACTTAACAGAGATTTTAAAAAGAACATTCCTAGAAACATTGGTAGATCAGCAAATAAGAAAGGAACAATTCATTTCGGAACTACTACATTAGGAAACAATCCCGCTGACACGAGAAGCAAAAGATTTAAGGTGAACACAAAATGATACTACTAGTTAATCCACAATATAATCCTGACTTCGAAGATGATATAACGTCTACGACTAAACTAGGTCCTGGCATATCTCTTGCGAAGTTCTTAGGTGCTAAAGGATCGCGTACACAACTTGATACGCTATATGCGGAAGACTTCTTTGGTGCACCTGATAAAAGACAGATTGCTCGTAATCTAGTCCTACACACTCAAGTCATCCAGTCAGTAATAGCAAACTCGTTTTTCTCTAGGCATCGCTTAGTTGTGAGCGAAGGAATATACGAACCTAATCCAAAGTTCACAGTAGAAGAACGCGCTGTCGGGAGTGAAGCGCAAGCTAAGAAACTAGCGAGTGAAAATAAAGGATCGTTTGGTAAAGGTCCGGACGGATGGATAGCTCGTATTCCAACTTATATCGGTGAGAGACCCACCGCTGGCAGTATCAATGATTTAAGAAGAACCGGTAGAGCCGTGGTGTACCAGCTTGTCGACAAGAAAGGTAAGTCAGACCCACAAATGTCGTTTGACCTAGCAGTGTACTTAAAAGACTATTGCAATTATGATAAACTGACACTTGACTACGATACGTTCGATCCGTCGGGTGATCTCACATGCTCGATTATATTAGAGATGCCAAAAGTTCCAACAACATACGACCTTTCATTTAAGTACGAGCTTGAAACGACATACAATGGTGAACTTCAAGCGAAAGATGAACTACTCGAAATACTTCCTGAAGTAGAAAGTATATTTGATTTCTTCTCTTGAAAAGACTATAAATAAAAGAAAAGGGCGATAATGCATGGCTAAGATTTTCTCTACAGAGGACGGTAAACTTAACACTAGTGTTAGGCTTACGAGCGAACGACTGTATACTGACTTCGATCTAGTCTTCGAGAAAAAGACATCTACGGATGGCGATATCTTTAAAAAGACCGATGCGGGTGCGGTAAAGCAGGCTATTAAAACTCTGCTATTAACTAATCGTTTCGAGAAGCCTTATAGACCACAATTCGGTGCTGACCTATATTCACTATTGTTTAGTCTAGCTGACGAAGAATCGGGCGAAGAAATATCTTCGGCTATCACAGAAGCGATTGAACGATACGAGCCAAGGGTTGCAGTACAGAGACTTCAAGTATCAGCCACACCTGATTACAATACGGTCGATGTTACAATAGAATTTCGTGTTATCAATACACAATTAATTGATACACTGCGATTAAGTATCACTGATCAAATAGCCGGACCAGATAGAGGCGTGGTTGTTCCTGTCACTGTAGCTGATATACCTCAACAAGTAATTAAGACTGAATACGATAATCGCATATTATCAGAGTTTGGACTTTACTTGTCAAGAGATATAGGTAAAACTATTGACGGTGCAATTCTAACTCAAGACGGTGACGAAATAGCATTCGCAGATACTTCTGGCAATGTACTTATCATATCTACCCCATCTTAACGGAGAGAAAGCGTAATGGCTACAACCATTAAATCTACTGATCTAGATTTTAACGAAATAAAGAATAGTCTAAAAGTGCATCTACAGAACAGTGCGGAATTTAGTGACTATAACTTTGAGGCTTCGGCTCTATCGAGTCTTCTTGACGTTCTAGCCTATAACACACACCAAAATAGTTTGGTCGCTAACTACGCTTTGAACGAATCGTTTTTAAGTACCGCACAGCTTAGATCGTCTCTTGTTGGTCTTGCAAGTAGCTTGGGCTACACTGTCAATTCAAGAACAGCTTCATATGCTGTCGTGAATCTATTCACAACAATCGATGTTAATCCTCCGTCGAGCGTAACATTACCTGCGGGCAGTACATTTTCATCTACTGTCGATAACAAGACTTATACGTTCCAAACACGAAATACCCTTATCGCAAGAAACAATGGAAGCGATCAGTACTTCTTCGCGATTGATGGTAATCAGAATGTTCCTATCTATGAAGGTGTTGTCAAAACAAAATCATTCATTGCTGGTCAAGGCAGTGATCTCGACTCATATGTTATACCAGTAACAAACTTAGACCTAGATACAGTCAAAGTCACAGTGTTTGATTCACCATCTTCTATAAACGGAAAGACGTTTATCAACATTAACGGTGCGACTTCAATTAACGAGAAAACGCGCTTGTTCGTGTGCAAAGAGACACCCAACGGATTCTATGAGTTGTCGTTTGGTAATGGTGTTCGTCTAGGTTCTCAAGCACCCGTTGCAGGCAATAAAATTCTTGTCGAATACACTGCTGTATCTGGAGCTGAAGCGAACGGTGCAAGAACATTTAGCCCTGATGCACAGATTGCAGGAGGCTATGATATTACTGTAACGACTATCGCACAATCTGGTGGTGGTAACGCAAAAGAATCAATTGAGTCGATTCGTAAAAACGCGCCTTACATATACGCTTCGCAGAACAGAATGGTCACTGCTGAAGACTATGCCGCTTTGACACTCAGAAGCTATGCTAATGTTATAAAGGACATCAAAGCTTGGGGCGGTGAAGATAACTTTCCTGCGACATACGGATCAGTCTTTCTATCAATCGAATTCTCTACGACTGACGCTACTGTTATTACTAACACTAAAGAAGCCATAACGAATCTTGCAAAAGACTTATCGGTCGCTTCATTCGACATTAAATTTTCTGATCCAGTAGACACGTTCCTTGAAGTGAAAACCTTCTTTCAATTCAATCCTAACTTGACTTCATCCTCTCGTTCGCAAGTCGAGACGAATGTGGCTAGTGCTATGGAAACATACTTCGAGAATAATCTTGGTGCGTTCGACAAGTCTTTCCGAAGATCGAATATGCTAAGTGCTATTGATGCGGTCGATGGTTCTGTATTGTCCAGTCGCGCAGAAATTAGTATGCAGTCAAGATTCGATCCTAAACTCGGTGCGGTTGATTACATTATTAATTATCCAACTTCAATAAGTCCTCCTGATGATACGCTATATGTTATTAGTTCAGGCAACTTCTTTATTAACGGTAAGATATGTTTTCTTCGGAATGTTCTTGACTCAAATGTCATTCAAGCTATTAGTGTCGCTACCGGCATTGCGGAAGTCGATGACATTGGTTCTTATGATGCAGGCGCAGGAACAGTAACATTAAACTCGTTTGGCGGCACACTCATTAATGGTGAGTTTGTCAAGATTAATGCCACTCCGGCTAACCAGTCAGTGATCAATCCTTTCAGAAATAACATTCTGAAATTCGATGCTACAGCTTCAACGGCTCTAGCAGTACTCACAGATACAGTATAAATAGATACATATTAATAAGAGAACTAATCATGACCTCAGCGATTACTAATCAATTTCGAATGTCTCTGCTAGACGAGTTAAAAGCCGACATTGACGGATCCGTATCAAACTACTATGTGGGTCTAGCAAAGGGAGACGCGTATAATATCTCGGGTCTCGTTAACATTGCTCCTTCTGATGTCGGCTCAAACTACGCGCAATCTCAAATTAGACAAACCCTCCAGTCAGTCAAAACACTTGCGAATACTTCGTATGTTGTGCCTACTGTTAATTGGGTGAGTGGTACAATTTATAATCATTGGGATGACAACAACCACGCATTAACAAACTTCTATGCTATAAACTCATTCAATGATGTGTTTATTTGTGTAGGTGTTGGTAAATTATCTGACGGTACTATTAACACTTCTGTAGACGAACCCACCCAAACATTTCAACGAAGTTCCGCTCTAGGTGGGGGCTACGCTTCTGACGGAAAGACGTTCGAGCTTGGTGATGGATATAGATGGAGATTCATGTATAGAATATCCAACGTGGCTTATGCGACATACAGAACAGCAAACTGGACACCGGTTAAAAAAGTATCCGCTCTTGGATTAATTGCAGAAGAGAACGCACAAAAGAATCTTCAAGATACTTCTATAGGCGGTGAAATAATAGGAGTTGAGATTGTAAGTGGTGGAACTACAGTAACAAGTGTTCCTACTATAACAGTTACAGGCAACGGAAGTCTAGCCGCATTCACTGTCGATATTTCTAACGGAGCAGTGACACGAGTATTAGTAGATACAGACGCCAACACAGGTGAATATCGACATGGAAGTGGCTATGATTATGCTGATCTAAAACTCAGTGTAGGCGATGCCGTTCTGCGCCCTATACTATCACCGAAATTGGGCGTTCATGCTGATATCGCCAAGACATTAAAGTCGAACGCGCTGATGCTTCAGACTGACTTTATTGCGAACGAGAACGAAAGTATTAGAATAGAGAACGACTTTAATCAAATCGCCCTATTCAAAAATGTAAACGCCTTTGGCACTTCGACTGCTTTCTCTGCTAACACAGGAAGTGCCTTGAAGGGTCTATCTGTTACTGTATCAAATGGCACGTTTGAAATCGACGATCTATTCAAAAATGATGCAGGAACAGCTACAGCTAAGGTCTATTACCACGATACAGTAGATAGTAAATTATATTACTGGCAAGACGAACAAACAGGATTTGGTGTATTCAATGCTACAGACGGGCTATCTAACTTAATTCGTACAGGCATTGCAGGAACAAGTGCATTATTATCACCCGACATTGATGCATATTCGGGTGATATAATGTATATAAATAATGTAGACGAGATTACTAGAGCAAGTAATCAAACCGAAGATATTCGAATCGTAATTCAGCTAAGATAATAAGAGACTAAAAAATGGCAAACCAATATACTTCCGCTACGTTACCAGGTACTTACGCAGACGATTTTGACCCAACAAACAATTATCATCAAATATTGTTTAATAGTGGTCGCGCATTGCAAGCCCGAGAACTTACTCAAATGCAGAGTATCATCTTTGCTGAAATGAGTAGGATGGGTGGCAATTTATACAAAGAAGGTGCGGCTATCTCAGGTGCTGGCACTAGTATCAATAGCGCATACGATTATGTCAAGATCGCTTCGACAAATGCAGGTGGCGAATTCTCTGCTATACCTGTCGGAACAATATTCTCTGATCCTATTACTAATATCAAAGCACAAGTCCTAGAAGTATCGCAAGCAAAAACAGGGCAGTTATTTGATACGTTGTTCATTGAATATATCAATAACGGAAGCGCAGTCTCAGGAAACACTCCTACTAGATTTGGTGATCAGGTCACTCTCTTCGATCAGTCAGGTGGTGGTTATGAATTAATCACAGAAACACCTAACGCTACTGGTAAGGGTGTTAAGTTCACTGTCGCAGAAGGCGAGTTCTTTGCTCTAGGTAGATTCGTTAATACTATTGAACAATCTATCATATTATCTCCTTACGAAAATTCTGCGATTGATACTGTCGTAGGATTTAGAGTCGTTCAAGATATTGTTACTGTCAATGACACTGAAGCATTATATGACAACACAAACGGTGTCGTTAATACAGCTTCTCCTGGTGCTGATCGCTATCGTATCAGCCTAGTTCTAACTACCGAAGATCAAGTTACTGACTCGCAAACATTCTTGTTCTTAGCGCGAGTTGAAAACTCAAAGATCAGCGAAGAAATACAAATTCAAGACTCGTTCAATAAAATTAATGATCTACTTTCTATACGCACTAAAGAAGAGTCAGGCGATTATGTAGTTAATCCTTTTACTGTTAACGTCGACGATTTTGATAACGGTCTTGATTCTAACCTCGATCTTATTGTATCAGAAGGCACAGCATATATCAATGGGTACAGAGTAGAAAATCAAAGTTCTGCTAAGTTTAAATTGCCGAGACCCACTGCTACTGAATTAGTTAATAACGATACTATCGGTATTCAGTTAGGCAACTATTTCCTATGTAATGTCAACAAAGATATTCCTATTCTTGATTATACAGAAGTGAATCTATACTCTGCTGTCACTGCGGGCGGTTCTGTAGTCGGTACAGCGAGAGTCCGAGGAATTCAACACTTCAGCGACACCGTACAAAAAGTATTTGTCTATGATGTTACTATGCAACCCGGTCAATCTATTGCCCAGATAAGAAGTCTAGGTACGGCTTCTACTAATTATTTTGACATAGTTGTCGCCACAAACGGTATTAAATTATACGAGACTGATAATAACGATCTATTATTTGCTACTAACAACGCACGACCTTCAGACTTTGATGATATTACAGTAACAGTTCAAAAGTATCAGACGAAAACTGCTGTTGGTAATGCGGTCACATTAGATCAATTACCTGTTGGTCAATCTTACACACAATCTTCTGAGTGGATATTAAGTACTGCTCAAACCAGTGGTGTGGAATTACCAAGTACTTATGTTGTTACTATAACTAACAGTGGTCGCGATGCTTCTGTAACGAGTCTCGCGCAAGCTACTGACGATTATAAAATTATCGCGTTTGTGCAAAAGACTGCTACGATAAAGCCTAAGACTGCTACTACTTCGGGCACGACTTCATTCACCTCTTCTGTAGATGCGGTATCTGGTGTTACGTATTTTAATCTTGGTCTTCCTGATATCTACTCTGTCGATTCTGTCAGACAAAACAATAGTGCTGGTAATGATTTATCGTCTATCTTTACAATAGATGATGGTCAACGCGACAATTATTACGGTGACGGTCGCCTAGTACTTAAAGACGGCTTCGCAGATCCAGGCACAATCTATGTAAACTTCAAGTCGTTCACTCGTGGTGCAGGCGATTTCTATGCGGTCAATTCATACAACGTACCATATAGTGATATTCCTAAGCACATAACGAATACTGGTGAAGAGATATCGTTGCATGATGTTATCGACTTTAGACCTGATCAAAATACTGCGGGCACAGTGTCGAATATACCTGCGCTTCCTCTCAACGGTTCTTTAATCACTGCTGACGTTAATTATTACTTGCCTCGTGCTGATAAAGTTATCATGACTCATGACGGTGAGATCAACATTCTAATGGGGCAACAAGCCCGCGATCCACAATTCAAAGAGACACCTGATAACTCTATGGAATTGTATAAGATCATATTGAATGCAAACACCAAGGATGAAAATGATCTTGTTGTCGTGCCTACTGCTCAACAACGTGGCTACACGATGAAAGATATCGGTGATCTAGAAAATAAGATCGATGCTATAGAAGAGTCTACTTCACTTAGTATTTTTGAATTAGAAGCGCGTCTTGATAACGTACTTGACAGTGATGGCGTAATTCGTATCATTAGTGGTCTTCAAGTCAACGAAGCGACTGATCATACTGGCACCGACACGGGTTCACCTGATCATAGAGCTTCGATAGATCCTGAGAATCGTTTGATTAGACCATCATTCGAAGAAGGTAATACTAGACTAGTCTACGTACCAAACAATACTGCTGATGCTTTCACAACATCACATTCAAGTACGGGTGTTGTCAAGAAGGGCGATAACATCTATCTTGCGCACGATTCCGCAGAATGGACATTCCAGAAACTCGCTTCACGTACTACAAAGATTAATCCTTTTGGATTGATCGACAATGTTGGTACATTAAAACTTTCTCCTTCTACTGATGAATGGAAAGAGTCTATTCAAGATGCTGTTAAGGTTCTAGCTGGTACTAATAAGCTGTCCGCAAAACAAGCGCATTGCTGGAATAACTGGCAGTGGAATTGGGGTGGTCGAACTAACGGATCTAATTTCACGGCTAATGTTAGACGAGTAGTAGCCTCCGAAAGTCTACGTAGAGTGATTGGCGATAGAACAGTCGATCTTGCCCTTGTACCATGGATTCGATCACGAAAGATTTTCTTCAAGGCGCAAGGCTTAACTCCGAACACTAAGTTTACTCCATTCTTTGACGGTAAAGATGTCTCTGCATGGTGTCGAGAAGAAGTTGCATTCGTTCAGTGGTCAGATCGAGTAGATGATATTGGTAATAAGAATACATACTCAACAATGTCTGGTCACCCTGACGGAACTACTGATCTTATTGCTGATGCCAACGGTGAAGTCATTGGGTCATTCTTCATACCTAATATTACACCTAAGTATGCGCTACAACACACAAAATATCGTGGAAGATATAATAGATATTATCTACGATTTAGAGCCGGTGCAAGAGAATTTAAACTTCTTGATATCAACGTGAACGACTGGGCTAGTGCAAACAGTAAAGCATTTACGCATTATACTGCTAAGGGCTTGTTGCCATGGGTATGGTGGAATCCTCTTACGCGCTCAAGAGGCAATAAATATCTTTATCCTTACAACTACACACGTAAACTTTACTCTGCTAAAGAATTGAAACGTGTACTCGATAGAGTACCTGCGGCTTCTGTTAAGCTAATCGATCCTCAGTTATCTGGTTTATATGGACCTGATGGTGTTGCACTAGATGGTGCGGCTCTACAGACATTAGCAAACAATACTCAAATGTCGAAAGTTTTGTCCGATTATATTAACATTAACTTTAATCAGTTTGCAGACATTTTACCTGCTACAGTTCAAGCGGCTACGATGAATCCATTAGCGCAGACTTTTCATGTTAGTAACGATGTTGGTGTTACATTGACTAAGATTGATTTATTCTTCAAGTCAAAGCCAACGACTACTGGCTTACCTGTATCTGTTCATATTCGTCCGGTAGAGAATGGCAAGCCGTCAACTTCAGACATTATACCTGATTCACATGTATATGTTAATAGTGCTGATGTTGTCGCAACATCTAATACGAATCAATTGGTTACTATTCAGGGTGCACCAACACCTTTCGTATTTGAAGAGCCACTTTACTTATCGCCTGGGCAAGACTACGCTATTGTGGTCACTTCGCAATCTACAGAGTACGAGCTTTACACTGCAAAGACTCGCGAACCAGTAATCAATTCGAAGGCTAGATCCATCACAACACAGTCTGCGCCAGGAGCAATGTTCTTACCTCAGAATGGTGTTAACTGGACTGATTCGAAAGAT